>Ga0207703_10000064_pt1 | contig 126619 bp, 118 predicted proteins | sample KBSSwiS12_FD_184304 | JGI IMG/M metagenome (GOLD analysis project Ga0207703, IMG submission 184304) | Switchgrass rhizosphere microbial communities from Kellogg Biological Station, Michigan, USA - KBS Switchgrass S1-2 (SPAdes) (version 2) | ecosystem: Host-associated > Plants > Roots >...
GGTCACCAACGACCCGGTGACTCAAGACCCGACCGCCCTGCTCGAGTTGAGCGAGAAGTTCAGCCTGCCGATCATCTCGATCCACGCGCCGACCCTGTTCCTCACGACCTTCGTGTGGGGTCGCGACCCGGCCGTGAAGCTGCGCCGCTCGGCCGAGTTGGCCGCCGGTGTCGGCGCCCCGAGCGTCGTCGTGCACCCGCCGTTCCGCTGGCAGTCCGACTACGCCGAGAACTTCGTACGCATCGTCGCCGAGACGCAGGCCGAGACCGGCATCGAGATCTGCGTCGAGAACATGTTCCCGTGGAAGGTCGGCGGCAAGCAGCTCAAGGCCTACGCGCCGAGCCCCGATCCGCTGGACATGAACCCGGATGCGATGACCCTCGACTTCTCGCACGCCTCGCTCACCGGCCGCGACAGCCTCGAATACGCGATGGCCATGGGCGACCGCCTGCGCCACATCCACCTCTGCGACGGAACCCGCTCCGTCGACGAGGGCAACATGTTCGACGAGCACCTGGTGCCCGGCTACGGCAATCAGCCGGTGGCCGAGACCCTCACCTGGCTGGCCGACAACCATTGGGACGGCAACGTCGTCGCCGAGGTCACGCTGCACAAGATCCGCGACGAGAAGGTCAAGCTCCGGATGCTGAAAGAGACCGTCGCCTTCGCCAAGCTCTACCTCGGCCAGGAGCACGAGGAGCGCGAGCCCCTCGCCGTCGGCGGCCCGAAGGTGCGTCAGCAGAAGCGTGCGGCCCGCCGCAACCTGCGCTCGGCACGCGACGAGCAGGGTTAGGCCAGACCCGGCACCAGCCCGAGGGCGGTCGCCCGGCGCGTCCGGCGGATGGCCAGGTTCGCCACCACGACGCTCGCCAGCCCGAAAGCGAGCAGCGCGACGGCCGAGCCGATGGCCGAGGCGGCACTGCCGCCGGTGACGATCTGCTGCATCCCGGTGACGGCCCAGCTCAGCGGCAGGAACGGGCTGATCGCCTGGAACGGCGTCGTGAGCACCTGCAACGGCGCGATGCCGACTGCGGCGATCTGCAGCGCGAGCAGGAACAGCGAGATGATCAAGCCCGCGCGCCCCAGCCCGATGGTCAGCAGGTAGTGGAACGCCGTGAAGGCGGCGGCGGTCACCAGCGTGAAGACCAGGGTCGCGGGCAGCAGGGCCCAGCTGATGCCGACCGCGGTGTGCAGCAGCACGACCAACAGGATCGCCTGAGCCGCGGTGAGCGCGCCGGCACGTGCCAGCACGGCTCCGACGACCCGGCTGGACGCCGCCGTCGACGCCAGGATGCGGCGGGTCACCGGCCGCATCACCAGGAACAGCGCGAGCGCGCCGATCCACAATCCGAGCGGCAGGAAGAAGGTCGCGACCGCCTGCGCCAGCTGCGAGATGCTGTGCGCGGTCGAGACGGTGAGCCCGACCGGGTTGCTGGCGACGTCGGCCGAGGTGCGGGCCGAGGCGGAGTCCGAGCTCGGAACCTGCGCCGCCCCCCTGGTCAGTCCGCTCGCGAGCGAGGTGGCACCCGACGACAGTTGATCCGCGCCGCTCGCCAAAGCACGGGCGCCCGACACCAGCGAGGGGCCGGCTCCGGCGAGCTTCGTGGCGCCGGCGGCGCTCTGCGCGATCCCGGACTGGATGCCGTCGATGCCGGCCGCGGTCTGCGCACTCAGCGCGCTGCCCTGTCCTGCGGTCGCGGCGAGCTGCGCGGTGAGCGCCTGGATCTGCGCGGTGTCGTTCGCTGCGACCGCGGCCGAGAGCGCGGCGGACAGTTGCGAAACCCCGCCGGTGTACGACGCGACGCCCGCGCTCAGCTGGTCGAGCGATGCCGCGCCGCCGTTCAGTCGCGAGAGCCCGGAGCTCAGCGAGGTGACGCCGCCCGAATAGCTGCTCAGCCCGGACGCCAGCGACGAGGCGCCCGCCGAGGTCTGACCCGCGCCGGACGCGAGTGAGCTCGCGCCGGCCGCCGCCTGCGACAGCGAGGCGCCGAGCGTTCCCAGACTCGCGTAGACGCCCGAGATGTACTGCTTGGTGATCGCGGTGCCGAAGGTGCGCACCATGCCGTCGCCCAGCGACTGGGCCACCGATCCGGCCAGATAGGAGTGCGCGTCGTCGGTCTTGATCGAGAGGTGCGCCTGGACGGGCGAAGACCCCTGCAACGAGAGCACCGACTTCGAGAAGTCGGTCGGAATGGTCAGGATCGCGTACACCGAGCCATCGGCCAGGGCTTTCTTGGCGTCGGCGGCGTTGCTCAGGGTCCAGTTCATGCCCGGCGAGTGATCGCCGGTGAGCTGGGTGACCAGTTGACGGCCGGCCAGCACATAGTTGGTCGTGCCGTCGGCGTTGGTGGTGGTGATCGCGGTGTCCTGGTTGACGATGGCGGCCGGGATGCGGTCCAGCCCGTTCTTGGCATCGCCGATCGAGGCCACGTACAGCCCGACGAAGGCGAGCGGGATGAGCACGACGCCCACCAGGCCGATCAGGCGGAGCTTTTTCATCGTGGTGCACCTTCTGTGTGGAGAGACGAATCATGGGCACGGATGCCGAGCAGCCGGATGCGGGCGCCCGGCGCCGTCATCCTGTGCAGTCCCGGCATGCCGACGACGACGGTGGTCGCCGACGGCGCGAGCCGGTCGAGCGCCAGCAGGAACGCCCGGGCGTCGAGCGGATCGGCGAAGGGATCGAGGGCATCGAGCAGCACGACCGGGGTCCGCTCGCTCAGCGCGACGGCGGCCAGCGCGACGGCCCGCTCGAGCTGCGGCAGCGACTCCACACGGGTCGAGGCGTCGACCGGCACGGTCTGCCGACCGGATCCCTGCAGCGCGCCCGTGACGCGCCCGGCCCGAGCTTGCGCCCGACGCCGCGCGACGGGAGCCAGGTACCACGGGCTGGTGAGGCGCATCCGCTCCTCGAGGAGGTCGCCGAGGGTCGCCGTGACGCCCGCGCGCGACGGACCGGAGAGGTCGGCGATCGCGACCAGGCGCGAGACCCTGGCCGACTCCGAAGGCACCGGATGACCGGCGACCTGCGCGCGCCCGGCGCGCGGCAGGAGCCGCCCGCCGACGACCGCGGCGATCAGCCGGCGCGCGACCGGGTCGCCGCCGAGTCCGGTCTCGTCGATCAGGGCGATGGATCCGCTCTCGACCCGCAGATCGAGCGGGCCGACGGTGGTCGAGCCGGCGCCCGTTCCGCCGCTCACCACCAGGCCGTCGACCGAGATCGCCTCGCCGGCGGCCGCGCGATCGAGCGCCCACGCGGTGGCGTCACGGTGGTGGCGCAGGCCCTCCCCCTCGATGTCCACGTTCGGCAGGATGCGGTCGAGCCAGCGCGGCAGGTACCAGGCGGCGCGGCCGGCGAGAGCCATGACCGCCGGGACCAGCGTCATCCTGATCAGGAAGGCGTCGACGAACACGCCGACCGCCAGGCCGAGCGCGATCACCTTGATCACGGCGGATCCCTCGGGCACGAACGCCCCGAACACGAAGAACATGATCAACGCCGCGGCCGTGACCACGCGGGCCGCCCCCGAGAAGCCGCTGACGATGGCGCGCTTCGCGGCGGCATCGCGTTCGCCGGCCGGGGCGTCGGCCGGCAACTGCGCGACGGCGCGCACGTAGGCCTCGCGCATACCGGACACCAGGAACACCTCGTAATCCATGGCGAGCCCGAACAGGATGGCCATCAGCAGCACCGGCATGAAGCTCAGGATCGGCCCGGGCACGGCTCCGAGCGCCTGCCCGCCCCAGCCCCACTGGAACACGGCGACGACGACTCCGAACGAGGCGAGCACCGACAGCAGGTAGCCGATGGCGGCCTTCAGCGGCACGAGCACCGAGCGGAACACCACCGTCAGCAGCAGCACCGACAGCCCGACCACCACGAGGCCGAAGGGAAGCAGGGCCGAGTCGAGGCGCGACGAGATGTCGATCGCCACGGCGGTCGCGCCGGTGACCGCGATCGGCGTGCCGTACGTCGCGGCGATGGCCGGTTCGAGAGCGCGGATGCGCTCGACCAGCTGCGTCGTCCTCTGGTCGCTCGGGCCGGTGGTCGGGATCACCTGGATGACGGCCGTGTCGAGAGTCGCGTTGGGCGTCCCCGCGCTCACCGAGTCGACGCCGGGCAGCTGCGAGATCCGGTTGCCGATGGCGGTCAGATCGCTCATCACCCGCGTGGTCTGGGTGATGTCGACGGTCACGATCAAGGGTCCGTTGCGACCGGGGCCGAACTCGCTGCTCACCAGGTCGTACGCCGAACGGGCCGTGGTGCCACTCGCCTGCGAGCCGCCGTCCGGCAGGGCGAGAGCGAGACTGGCGGCCGGGATCGCGACGACACCCAGCACGCCGACGACGGCGATCACCGCCACCACCGGGGCCTTGAGCACCAGGGTCACCCAGCGCTGGCCGATGCCGAGCCGCGCGGGGCGGTCGGCCGCCGCGCGATCCGCCGACAGGGTCAGGCGCCGGCGCCGCACCTTCGGAGTCAACCGGCGGCCGAGCAGCCCCATCACGGCGGGCAGCAGGGTCGTCGCGGCGAGCATGGCGAGCAGCACGGCGATCGCGGCCGCGATACCCATCAACCCCAGGAACGGGATGCCGACGATCAGCAGTCCGAGCAGCGCGATCATGACGGTGACGCCCGCGAAGATCACGCTGCTGCCCGCGGTGGCGACGGCCGTGGCCGCCGACTCGGAGGGATCCATGCCGGATGCGAGCTGCGTTCGATGCCTGCTCAAGATGAACAGCGCGTAGTCGATGCCGACCGCGAGCCCGATCATGAGGGCGAGCAGCGGCGTGGTCGACGAGATGGTGACGAACGATGCCGTGGTCAGCACGACCCCCATCGACACCGCCAGCGCGATGATCGCCGAGAGCAGCGGGAGCCCGGCCGCCAGGAGCGAGCCGAACGTGACGATCAGGACGACGGCGGCGAAGAGGACGCCGAGCGCCTCGGTCCACGAGATGCCGACGTCGACCTGCTGGTAGACCTGGCCGCCGAACTCGACCGTGAGGCCGGCATCCGACAGCGGAGCGGTCGCCCGCTGCACGGCCGCCAACTCGGCGTTGCTGACCTTCTCGGCCGTGTCGGTGAACTGGACGGCGATGATCACCGTCGAGCCGTCGTGGCTGACCGCCGCCGTCGCATAGCCGCTGTACGGAGACAGTGCCTGCTCGACACCCGTCACGTCGTTGAGGCGGGTGACGACCTTCTCGATCAGCGGGCCGTCCGCGCTCTTCAGGTCGGCTCCGTGCCTGTCGTGAACCACGATCTCGGCGCTCGCCCCCGCGGTCTGCGGAAACACCGCCGAGAGCAGGTCGATCGCCTTCTGCGACTCCGTGCCCGGGATGGCGTACGAGTCCTGCAGCTGGCCGCCGAGCGCGACACCGCCGGCCAGGGCGCCCGCGGCGAGGATGATCCAGGCGATGAGCACGGGCACCGCTCGGCGATACGCGAAGCGCCCGAGGCGGAAGAGCAGGGTGGCCATGTGATTCCCCCGAATCAGTCGGCAGCAGCGCTGGTGGCTGCGGTGGTGGCGGATGACGGCGCGAGCAGATCACCGAGCACCGTGATCAGGGCTTCGCGCAGCGCGCCCAGATCCGGCTCGGGCATCGAGACCGGAGCGCCCGCGAGCAGGTAGGCCGCGCCGCCCAGGGCGACGCCGAACCGCACCTTCTCTTCGACCGATCCGACGTTCTCTTCGAAGTACCGCGAGATCAGTTCGATCTCGGCATTCGCGCGTTCGACGACCGGGATGTCGACCAGCGAGGTGGCCTGGTTGACGAAGATGTAGACGGCGGAGCGGTACTCGAGCAGGAAGTCGACGAAGCTCTCCAGGAACTCGGTGCGCGCCTGGCCGCCGCGCTGAAGGCCGGCCAATCCGGCCTGACCCAGGATGCCGTCCAGCTGGTCGAGGGCGGGCGACAGCACCGCCTCGAGCAGCACCTCCTTCGAGCTGAAGTGGTAGAGCACGGTGGCTTTGGACACGCCCGCGCGGTCGGCGATCTGCTGCAGCGAGGTTCCGAGGTAGCCGGCGGCGGCGAACTCCTGCAGGGCGACGCGACGGAGGTCGTCAGCGGTGGTAGGCATGTCATCGACGGTACTTGACCGATCGGTCAGTTGTTGACCGATCGGTCAGATTCCCGGCGGATACCCAGGCGACTCCCGGGTACAGAGCAGGTCTGGTGCGGCTCCCTGACCGGCGCGGTAGCGTGGAAGCCGACCCCGTTGGAGGATCCGTGCGCAAATTCCTGTTCAGCCCCAGCATCTGGAGTTCGCTCTTCGGTGCCATCGGCGTGATCCGCACCACGACCAGCGGTCCGCGCGACTGGCGGCTGGTTCTGCAGTGGATCATCTTCGGGGCGACGGTGGCGCTCGCCGTCGGCACGGTCATCGAGCGTTCGAACGAAGCGGAGGACTACTGATCATGTACGGACCTATCGGACACGGCTTCGGCATGCTGGCCGGCATTCTCGGTGTGATCGCCTGGGCGATCGGCATGTTCATCCTCCTGGCGATCCTGGTCGCCCTCGTCGTGCTGCTGGTGCGCTTCCTCTGGGTCGGCACGAAGGCGGCGCAGCGCTACCTCGAACTGAACGGCTCGCCGACGCGGCGCCCGAAGGCAGCGCCGCCGGCGACGACCGCGTCGGCCGCCGCTCCGGCCACCACCGCTTCGACCACCACCGTGCCGAAGACGACTCCGGCAGCGGGGGCGAAGACGACCTCCTCGACGACGCCGCCGGCCACCAAGCCGCGCACTCCGAAACCGCCGGCCGCTTAGCCGGCGCGACCCTCCGAGCTGCAGCTACCCCAGGAACCCGCGCAGCAGCGCGCCGGACCCCTCGAGGTGCTCGCGCATCGACGCCGCTGCGCCGTCCGCGTCTCCGGCGAGGATCGCCATCACGATCGCCTCGTGCTGACGGTTCGAGTGCTCGATGTTGCGCGGAAGCAGTGGGAAGCTGTCGAACAACTCGTTGATCCGGCTGCGGTTCTCGGCCAGCAGCGTCACCAGCGACGGCACCCCGACCACCTCGGCGATCGTCAGGTGCAGACGGGAGTCCATCCTGCGATAGTCGGCGGCCTCGGCTGCCGCGGCCTCCCCGAGACGGGCCCAGAGGGTCGCGCGATCCGCCGAATCCAGGCTGCGCGCGGCGGCGGCTCGGGCGGCTCCCACCTCGAGGATCTCGCGCAGACCGAGGATGTCGTCCAACTCGGCCGCCGACGGCGCTACCAGCGAGCCCGCCGCGGGCACGGGGAGCGGATCGCTGACGAAGGTGCCGCCGTAGCGGCCTCGGCGCGAGAGCAGGTATCCGGCATCCGCCAGTTCGCGGATCGCCTCGCGGACGGTGTCGCGGCTCACCGAGAAGCGCATGGCCAGCTCGCGCTCCGACGGCAGCGCCTGGCCGGGCGGGACGACTCCCAGCCGGATGGTCTGCATCAGGCGCGCCACGGTGTCTTCGAGCGCGTTGCCGCTGCGAACGGGGCGGTAGACGGCGTCGTCGACCAGCGAAGCCGATGGCTTCGCCGCAGCGGAACCCGCATCATCCCCGAGACCGTGCAGGCCCGAGGGCTCACGGTCTGGCGCCTCAGAGCGGGGTGACATAGGCCGCGCTGATCCCTCCGTCGACCAGGAAGGTCGACGCGGTGATGAAGCTGGCATCGTCGCTGGCCAGGAAGGCGACGGCGGCGGCGAGTTCCTCCGGTTCGGCGAAACGCCCGACCGGCACATGGATGAGCCGCCGGGCGGCGCGCTCCGGGTCTTTCGCGAACAGCTCCTTCAGCAGCGGCGTGTTCACCGGGCCCGGGCAGAGCGCGTTCACCCGGATGCCCTGCCGGGCGAACTGCACGCCCAGCTCGCGGCTCATCGCGAGCACCCCGCCCTTCGACGCGGTGTACGAGATCTGCGAGGTGGCGGAGCCGAGCACCGCCACGAACGAGGCCGTGTTGATGATCGATCCGCGGCCGGCCGGCACCATGTGGCGCAGGGCGGCCCGCGAGCACAGGTAGACGCTGGTCAGGTTCACCAGCTGCACCCGGTTCCAGGCGTCCAGCTCGGTGGTCTCGATCGAGTCGTCGTCGGGCGGTGAGATGCCGGCGTTGTTGAAGGCGATGTCCACCGAGCCGTAGCTGGATGCCGCGGTGTCGAACAGGGCATCCACCATCTTCTTGTCGGTGACATCCACCTGCACGAAGAGGCCGTCGACCGACTCGGCTGCGGACTGGCCCGAGGCGGGATCGACATCGCCGATCACGACCTTCGCGCCCTCGGCCGCGAACCGCTTCGCGGTGGCGAGGCCGATGCCGCTGGCGCCGCCGGTGATGACGGCGACCTTTCCGGCGAGGCGCTGGGTGAGGTCGATCTGGGTGAGTGACATGTGGTTCTCCTGGTGGGTTTCGATACGCGGCCGGAGGCCGCTACTCAACCGGCGTCAGTTGCTGGCGAAGAAGACGTTCTTGGTGTCGGTGAAGGCGAGCGCGGCATCCGGGCCGAGTTCGCGGCCGAGGCCGCTCTGCTTGGCCCCGCCGAACGGGGTGGTGTAGCGAACCGAGGAGTGCGAGTTGACCGACAGCGTTCCGCTCTCGATGCCCCGCGCGACCCGGATGGCGCGGCCCAGATCGTTGGTCCAGATCGATCCGGACAGCCCGTACACGCTGTCGTTGGCGAGCCGGATCGCGTCCGCCTCGTCGTCGAACGGGAGCACGCTCACCACCGGGCCGAAGATCTCGTCGACCGCGACCCGGTCGGTCCGCTCCGGCAGCAGGACGGTCGGCGCCATCCAGTAGCCGGGGCCGCTGGGCGCCGAGCCCGTGAAGGCGACCGGGGTGCCGCTGCCGAGGAAGCTCTCGACCGACTCGAAGTGAGCCTTCGAGACCAGCGGGCCCATCTCGGTCGCCTCGTCGCCGGGCGCCCCGACTCTGACGGCCTGGACGGCGGGCTCGAGAAGCTCGAGAAAACGATCGAGCACGCTGCGCTGCACCAGGATGCGGCTGCGCGCGCAGCAGTCCTGCCCGGCATTGTCGAACACCGCGCCCGGTGCCGTCGCAGCCGCGCGCTCCAGATCGGAGTCGGCGAAGATCACGTTCGCGCTCTTGCCGCCCAGCTCGAGGGTGACCGGCTTGACCTGCGCCGCGCATCCGGCCGCCACCTGCTTGCCGACCTCGGTCGACCCGGTGAACACCACCTTGCGCACCTGCTCATGCGTGACGAACCGCTCCCCCACCACCGAGCCGCGACCCGGCAGGACCTGGAACAGGCCGTCGGGTAGGCCGGACTCGAGCCCGAGCTCGCCCAACCGGATGGCCGTCAGCGGGGTCCAGTCGGCGGGCTTGAGCAGCACCGCGTTGCCGGCGGCGAGCGCCGGGGCGAATCCCCACGACGCGATCGTCATCGGGAAGTTCCAGGGCACGATCACCCCCACGACGCCGAGCGGCTCGTGGAACGTCACATCCAGGCCGCCCGCCACCGGGATCTGCTGGCCGATCATCCGCTCGGGCGCGCCCGCGTAGTAGTCGAGCACGTCGCGCACGTGCCCCGCCTCCCAGCGCGCCGATCCGATCGGATGCCCCGAGTTGCGCACTTCGAGCGCGGCCAGTTCTTCGACCGCGCCATCGACGGCGCCGGCGAACCGGCGCAGTGCCTTCGCCCGCTCGGCGGGAGCCAGCCCGGCCCAGGCCGCCTGCGCCGCGACGGCGCGCGCGACGGCCTCGTCCACCTGCTCGAGCGAGGTGTGCTCCACCTCGCCGATGACGGTCTCGTCTGCCGGGTTGATCAGGGTGGTCGAATTCACGCGTGCACGCTCCGGGAGGTCTTCGCGGCGTAGGTCTTTGCAGCGCCGACCAGGCTCTCGAACAGGCGGGCGTCCTCTTCGGCATCCTGCTCCGGATGCCACTGCACCCCGACCCCGAACGGCACGCCCTCGAGCTCGACCGCCTGCACGACGCCCCCACCGGAGTGGGCCGTCACGCGCAGGCCATCGCCGACCGCGTCGATCGCCTGGTGGTGGTAGCTCTGCACCGGGTGCGCACCGGATCCGATGATGTCCGAGAGCTGCGACCCGCCCTCGACCTCCACCTGGTTGGTCTTGAAGATGCCGTTTTCGCCGGTGTACCGGTCGTCGCCGACGACCTCGGGCAAATGCTGGTGCAACGTGCCCCCGCGATTCACGTTGAGCACCTGGATGCCGCGGCAGATCGCGAGGAACGGAACTTCGGCCGTGATGGCGGCTGTCAGCAGCGCGTCGTCCCAGTCGTCGCGCAACCGGCTCGGCGGATCGGACTTGGGATGCGCATCCGCGCCGTATCGCCCCGGCTCCACGTCGTGCCCACCGACGACGATCAGTCCGTCGAGCCGGGCCATGACCTGCTCGGCCACTCCGCCGTCGAGCGGCTGCGGGGGCAGCAGCACCGGGATGCCGCCCGCGCGCTCGACCGCGCCGAAGTACACCTCGGGCAGAAAGGCGGCCTTCACGTCCCAGACACCGGTCTGCGCGCGCTGCAGGTAGGTCGTCAGCCCGATCAACGGTTTCGAGATCATGAGAACCGCCGATGCGCCGGCTCGGCCGAAGCATCGGCCAACGGGTGATCGCGCCGCAGGAGCGGCGGCGCGGAAACAGACGAATCAGAACCGTTCGAAGCCACGGATCCGCTCCCAATCGGTGATGGCCGCGTCGAACGCCTTCAGTTCGATGCGCGCGTTGTTCAGGTAGTGCTCCACGACCTCGTCGCCGAACGCCTCCTGCGCGACGGCCGAGTGGGCGAACAGCTCGGCCGCGTCACGCAGGGTGGTCGGCACCCGCGGGGCATCCGATCCGTAGGCGTTGCCCTCGAAGATCGGCTCGAGTTCGAGCTCGTTCTCGATGCCGTACAGGCCGCCGGCGATGAGCGCCGCGACCGCGAGGTACTGGTTCACGTCGCCGCCCGGCACCCGGTTCTCGACCCGCAACCCCTGACCGTGCCCGACCACCCGCAGGGCGCAGGTGCGGTTGTCGAGGCCCCAGGCGATCGCGGTGGGCGCGAAGCTGCCCTCGACGTAGCGCTTGTAGGAGTTGATGTTCGGCGCGAAGAACAGGCTCAGCTCGCGGGTGGTGGCGAGCAGTCCGGCGATCCAGTGCTCCATCAGCTTCGAGAATCCGTACGGCCCGTCCCCGGCCATCACGGCCTCGCCGTCCGTGCCACGCACCGAGAGGTGGATGTGGCAGCTGTTGCCCTCGCGCTCGTTGAACTTGGCCATGAACGTGAGCGCCTTGCCGTGCTGATCGGCGATCTCCTTCGCGCCGTTCTTGTAGATCGCGTGGTTGTCGCAGGTGGCCAGCGCCTCGGTGTACCGGAAGGCGATCTCCTGCTGACCGAGATTGCACTCGCCCTTGACGCCCTCGCAGTACATGCCCGCGCCATCCATGCCGTTGCGGATGTCGCGCAGCAGCGGTTCCATGCGCGTGCTGGCCAGCAGTGCGTAGTCGATGTTGTAGTCGCTCGCTGGGGTGAGGCCGTCGTATTTGCGGGACCAGGCATCCCGGTAGGTGTTCTCGAAGACGATGAACTCGAGCTCGGTTCCGACGAAGGGCACGAGGCCGCGCTCGGCCAGTCTGGCGATCTGCTGCTTCAGGATGTCGCGGGGCGACTGCGGAACCGGAGAGCCATCCAGCTTGGTCAGATCGGCCATGACGAGCGCGGTGCCGGGCAGCCACGGGATGACCCGCAGCGTGTCGAGGTCGGGCTTCAGCACCATGTCGCCGTAGCCGGTCTCCCAGCTGCTGATCGCGTAACCGTCGACGGTGTTCATCTCGACGTCGACCGCGAGCAGGTAGTTGCAGGCCTCGGCGCCGTGGGCGGCGATGTCCTCCTGGAACAGCCGGGCGCTGGCCCGCTTGCCCACCAGCCGGCCCTGCATGTCGCAGAACGCGACGATCACGGTGTCGATCTCGCGCTTGTCGATCAGGGCGCCGAGCTCGTCGATCGTGAGATTTCCGGAGCGGACGGCCATGGAGTCTCCTGAATGGATGCGATCTTGCGCGGTCGATCGGGGGTAGAACCCGACCATTACACACTAGGCCCGCCACAGGCGCCCGTGAAGCTGTCACAAACCTTTTACATCCAAAGGTAGACACGGAGTACCAATGAGCGCCATTCTCGGAGCCAACATTGGAAAGGACTCCTCCCCCATGACCACTACCAAATCCGTTGGCGGCGCCCAGTACAAGGATGTCGGGGCCGGCTACTTCGAAAAGCGCACCCTCAAGCGCAGTGCCGGCGTCTGGGGCATCTGGGGCCTCGGCGTCGCTGCCGTGATCTCGGGCGAGTTCTCGGGCTGGAACCTGGGAATCGATTCCGCGGGCTTCGGAGGCATGGCCATCGCGACCGTGATCGTGATCGTCATGTACTTCACGATGTACTTCTCGATCGGCGAGATGGCATCGGCGATGCCGCACACCGGCGGCGCCTACTCCTTCGCACGCGCCGCGATGGGGCCGTGGGGCGGGTTCATCACCGGCCTCGCCGAGACGATCGAGTACGTGATCACGACCGCCGTGATCGTCTTCTTCTCGGCCGGCTACCTCAACTTCGCCCTCAACTCCTTCTTCGGCTTCCAACTGCCCGGCTGGGTCGCCTACCTGCTGCTGTACGCCGTGTTCGTGGTGATCAACTGGCTGGGCGCGGCGATCGGATTCCGACTCGCCATCATCGTCTCGTTGCTGGCGATCGCGATCCTGGCCCTGTTCGTCATCGTGTCGCTGACGAGCGGCGGGTTCCACGGCGACAACCTGCTGAACCACAAGCCGGATGCCGGACAGTCCGAGTTGCTCCCGCACGGCTTCCTGCCGATCTTCGCGGTCATCCCGTTCGCCATGTGGTTCTTCCTCGGAATCGAGGAGCTGCCGCTCGCGTCGGAGGAGACGCACAACCCTGCGCGGGTCATCCCGCGCGCCGGCATCATCGCGCTGATCACCCTGTCGGTCGCCGCGATCGCGGTGCTGTTCTTCAACACCGGGGTGCTCGGCCTGGCCGCCACCCAAGTGTCGGGTCAACCGCTGGTGGACGGGTTCTCGAAGATGGTGCCCAAGAGCCTGGATGGCGTGCTGGCGCTGTTCGCGCTCATCGGACTGCTCGCCTCGCTGCAGGGGATCATGTACGCCTACGGGCGGAACATGTACTCGCTGTCGCGTGCCGGGTACTACCCGCAGTTCCTCTCGATCACCGGCAAGCGGAGCACCCCGCTCACCGCCCTCATCGTCGGTGCCGTGATCGGCTTCGTCGTGCTGGTGGTGGTGGATGCGATCACCGCGGCCAGCAAGGGTGTCGGCACGGTCGCCGGAGCGATCGAGTTGAACATCGCGATTTGGGGCGCGGTCGTCTCGTACCTCATGCAGATGATCGCGTTCATCGTGCTCCGACGTCGCTTCAAGAACGCGGTGCGCCCTTACAAGAGCCCGACCGGGATCGCGGGCGCCGTGATCGCTGGGGTGATCGCCCTGTCGATCTTCATCGCCTTCCTGTTCATCCCGGGCTACCAGATCGCGATCGCGGCCATTGCCGTCGTCTACGCGATCGGACTCCTGGTGTTCGCCGTGTATGGCCGCAAGCGCCTCGTGCTCTCTCCCGAGGAGGAGTACGCGCTCAGCGGCGGCCTGCACCGCGACCCCGAGGTCGAGGGCTACGACGCCATGGAGAAGGAGGTCTTCGGAACGGACGGCAAGGCCGGCCCGAAGGCCGCGGGCAAGGCCGCGCCGAAGAAGAAGTAGCCGCTTCTCGCGCGCTCTCGATGGCCCCGGCGGATTCCGCTGCCGGGGCCATCGTCATGCCGACGACTAGAAGTACGTCTCCACGAAGCCGACCACCACAGGGACAGTCGCGTCGGCCGACTCGACCTCCGGGATCAGCCGCCACTTGTCGAATGCCGTGCACGGATGCGAGATCCCGAGCCGCACCACATCTCCCACCGCCAGCGCCGAGTCGGCCGGCAACGACAGGTAGCTGTGCTGATCGTTGACGCCCGTCACCACCGCGCCCGGATGGCCGTGCACCACCGGCATCCCCAGATCCACCGGCAGATCGCGCTTGCCCGCGTCGAGCAGGGCCAGCCCCGGCTCCGGGCGCGACACCACGCGCGACCACACCGCGAGCGCCGGCCAGAACGGCAGCTCCGAACCGGTACCCGGCTGGGAGAACGGCGAGATCCCGTCGTAGAACACGTCATCGTGCGCCTGGAACGCGCCCGACCGCAGCACGACCGTCACGTCGCGCCCGCGCGAGGCCGCCAACGGCGCCAGCTCGTCGGCCACCAGTTCGAAGAACGCGCTGCCGCCCGCCGTCACGATCGGATCCACCAGGGCATCCCACGACAGCAGCGTTTCCGCCAGCTCGCGCAACGCACGCAGATAGGTCCGCACCCGGGCCAGGGTCGTCGGCGCGCGATCCGCGCCGTACGACCCCTCGTAGCCGGCGACTCCGCGCAGGCGGAGGCGCGGCGCGGCCAGCACCTCGCGCGCCACCGCGAGCGCGGCCTCCGTGCCGCGCGCACCCGTGCGGCCGCCGGGAGCGCCGAGCTCGACCAGCACGTCCAGGGGGCGCGTGCCAGCAGAATCCGCGAGCAACCGGACGCCCTCGACCGAATCGACCCAGCAGGCGATGTCGGCCCCCGCATCCACGTCGCGGGCCAGCCAGTCGATCGCCAGCGGATCGACCACCTGGTTCGCGATCAGCAGCCGTTCGACCCCGGCGGCGCGCGCCACCTGGGCCTGCCACGGCGTCGCCACCGTCACACCCCACGCGCCGGCATCGAGCAGCCGCCGCCACAGCACCGGCGCCATCGTCGTCTTGCCGTGCGGAGCCAACTCGAGCCCGCGCTCGCGCGCCCAGCCCATCAGCGTCGCGACGTTGTGGTCCGACGCCCGCCGATCCAGGGTGAGCAACGGGGTCGAGAAGTCGGTCAGTGGATGCCGCTCCGCAGCCACCTCCGCCGCCGCGCGCCCCCAGAACCCCGGCGGCACCGACTTGTGCCGCACGCTCAGTACCACGCCGTCATCCGGCACCGGAGTCGAGGTCATGGCGACACGCTAGCGTGGGCGCCATGAGCTCCAAGACCCGCCTCGAGACCCGGCTCGCCCCGCCGCCATTGCCGGTGTTCTCGCAAGGGGTGCGCAAAGGACCCGTCGTGCAGGTGTCCGGTCAGGGCGGCATCGACTCGGCGACCGGCTCCTACCCGTCGCTCGAGGACGTCGGTGCGCAGACCACGCAGACCTTGCACAATGTGCTGGCGATCCTGGAGGCGGCGGGAGCCACCTTCGACGACGTCGTCATGCTGCGCGTCTACCTGACCGCACGCGAGCACTTCCCCGCGATGAACGAGGCCTACACCGCGTTTCTGACTCCGGAGCGGGTGCCCAGCGGCATCCTGCCGGCTCGCACCACGGTGTTCGTGACGCTGCCATTCCCCGAGATGCTGGTCGAGATCGACGCCCTGGCCGTGCTCGACGCCTGACCCGCCCTCGTCGCCCTAGCTCGGCCGCGACTTCGGCGCGCGCTCGGCGGTCTCGCCCGCGTCGCGCACGACCACGTCTCCGAGGGCCCTGTCGATCGCGGCCATCGCGTCGTCGGGGATGACGACACCCGCCGCCTTCACGTTCTCGGCCACCTGCTCGGGCCGCGATGCCCCGATGATCGCCGCGGCGACGTTCGGGTTCTGCAGCACCCAGGCCACCGCGAGCTGGGCCATGGTCAGGTCGAGCTCCGCCGCGATCGGCGCGAGCTCCTGCACCCGGGCGAGCACGTCCTCGCGCAGGAACGGCTTGATGGTGTTCTCGCCGCCCTTGGCGTCGGTGGCGCGCGATCCCTCGGGCAGCGGCGCACCCGGCCGGTACTTGCCGGCCAGCACGCCCTGCGCGATCGGCGACCAGACGATCTGCGAGATGCCGAGTTCGGTCGACGCCGGCACGACCTCGGCCTCGATCACCCGGAACAGCGCCGAATACTGCGGCTGGTTCGAGATCAGTTGGATGCCGAGCTGCGTCGCGAGCGCGTGCCCGGCCCGCAGCTGGTCGGCCGTCCACTCGCTGACGCCGATGTAGAGCGCCTTACCCTGCCGCACCACGTCGGCGAAGGCCTGCATGGTCTCCTCCAGCGGAGTCTCGGTGTCGAAGCGGTGCGCCTGGTAGAGGTCGACGTAGTCGGTCTGCAGGCGCTGCAGCGATCCGTCGATCGACTCGAGGATGTGCTTGCGGCTCAACCCGGAATCGTTCGGCCCCTTCGGTCCGGTCGGCCAGTACACCTTGGTGAAGATCTCGAGGGATGCGCGGCGCTCCCCCTTCAGCGCCTCACCCAGCACCGTCTCGGCGGCCGTGTTCGCGTAGGCGTCGGCCGTGTCGAAGCTGGTGATCCCGGCATCCAGCGCCGCGCGCACGCACGCCGCCGCCGTGTCGTTCTCGACCTGCGAGCCGTGGGTGAGCCAGTTGCCGTAGGTGATCTCAGAGATCTTGAGACCCGAGTTGCCGAGGTAGCGGAAGTCCATGGTTCGAGCCTACGGCGGCACGTGTCGAGTACCGCAATCGGGGCCGACCCGCGCGAGCAGGTCGGCCCCGAGGGCGTGCGGGAGTCGGATCAGCCGTCTGCGCCCGCCGGAGTCGTCGTCACGGTGAAGCCCTCCAGCTTGTTCGCCGCGATGGCGTACTTGTTGGTGAAGGTGTCGGCGTAGCTCAGCTTCGAGGTGTCGACGCCGTTTGCCTTCTCCATGGCGAAGATGACCTTCGGGCCGCCCGCGGGCATGATTCCATCGGGCAGGAACTGGGCCTTGTCAGACGCGAGTCCCGAGATGTACTGCGCCTTGGTGATGGTCGCGTTCTGCACGAAGTCGGCAGGCAGCTTGTCGGCGATCTGCGCCGCCGAGTGCGTGGCGATCCAGTGCATGGTCGCGACCAGAGCGTCGACGACGCCTTGCGCGGCCTTCGGGTTCGCCTTCGCCCAGCTCGACAGCGTCAGCACACTCGCCGCGGGCCAGTCACCGCCGAGCGCCTTCTTCGCGCCGTCTGCCGTCGCCAAGTCGACCGCGGTCGTCGCGAGCTTCTGGGACTCCAGGGCACCAACGGTCGGCTGCGTGGTCATCACGCAATCCGCCGCCCCGCTCTGGATGGCCGCGATCGCCGTCGCGCCGGCGCCGACCGCGAGGGTCGTGTACTGGCTCCTGTCGATGCCGTGCTGCGACGCGAGGAACTGCGTCAACTCATCGGTCCCCGATCCGAGGTCGGTGACCCCCATGGTCTTGCCCTTGAAATCGGCCGCCGACTTCACGCCGCTCTTGGGACTGCACATGATGCGCTCGCCCGGAGCCCCCGACAGCTGGACGAGGTCGATGACGCTCTTGCCCTTCGACCCGAAGTCGACCGTGTGGATGTACCAGGCGCCCGCCAGGTCCACCTGACCGGATGCCATGGCGTCCTCAGCGCCGACTCCGCCGTTCTGCTCGGTCGAGAGCGTCATGTTGATTCCGTACTTCTTGTAGAAGCCGAGGCTCTGGGCCAGCTGGTACGGCAGGTAGATCTGCTTGTCGATGCCCCCGACCATCATCGAGACGTTCAGGAGCGGGGCCGCGGCGCCCGACGAGCTGGTGCCGCCCGAGGTGCCGGCACAGCCGGTCAGCGCGAGTGCCGCTGCTCCGACGATGGCGGCTGCTGTGATCATGCGCTTCTTCATTGATGCATGTTTCCTTTCAGTGAGCGCCGACGGATGTCGGCAAGGGGGATGCAGGACGGGATGAGCTTCGGAGCGTCAGATCGCCTGGGCGTCCGACCGGCTCGGCGGACGCCACTTGAGGAGGATGTGCTCGAGCAGCGTGATGAGGTATTCGGCGACCAGGGTGAAGACCGCGACGATCACCATGCAGGCGAACACCGTGTCGGGGTCGAAGCTCCCCTGCGCGTGGCTGATGATCAAACCGATCCCGCGGGTGGCGCCGAGGATCTCGGCGACCAGGGCACCGATGATGGCGAAGCCGAACGCGGTATGCAGGCTCGCGATGATCCAGCTCATGGCCGACGGGATGGTCACGTGCCGCGCGACCTGCAGCGGAGATGCGCCGAGCACGCGGACGTTGGCGATGAGATTCTGATCGACCTCGCGCACACCTTGGAAGGCGTTGAAGAACACGACGAAGAACACCAGGACTGCGGCCAGCAGGATCTTCGGGAAGATCCCGAAGCCGAAGGCCACGAAGAAGATCGAGCCGAGCACGATGCGCGGCACCGAGTTCAAGATCTTGATGTACGGGCTGAACACCGACGCCAGGTAGCGATTCGAACCGAGCAGGATGCCGAAGATCACCCCGGCGACCGTCCCGAGCAGGAAGCCGAGGAAGGCCTCTTGCACGGTGACCCAGAGGTTCTCCCAGATCGAGCCGAACGCGGTTCCCACCGTGAACAGGTGGACGATGCTGTCGACGATCCCGGTCGGCTGTCCGAAGAAGAACTTGTCGACCCAGCCGACTGCCGTGAACCACTGCCAGCCGCCGAAGACCACGACGAAAACGGCGACGCGGCCGATCCAGATCCACATGGTCCGCCGCCGGCGGGCGCGCGCGCTGGTGACCTGGAGCTCCGGCTCCGGGCCGTCCTCGGGCGCGACGGCGTATGCGCCGAAGGTCTCGATCGCGGCACTCATGCTGCACCCGCCGTCTGCGCGTAGGCCCGAGTGACCTCTTCTTTCAGCGACCCCCAGATCTGGCCCTGCAGCTCGAGGAAGCGCTCCTCGTGGCGAATGGCCTGCACGTCTCCGCGCGGGCGCGGCAGGTCGATGTCGAAGATGTTCTTCACGGTGCCGGGGCTGCTGGTCATGATGACGACGCGGTCCGACAGGATCACGGCCTCATCCAGGTCGTGGGTGATGAAGAGCACCGAGGGCCGCAGCTCCTCCCAGAGTTGGAGCAGCTCGCCCTGCATGATCGCCTTGGTCTGCACGTCGAGGGCGCCGAAGGGCTCATCCATCAGCAGGATGCGCGGGCGATTGATCAGGGCCGCGGCCATGGACACGCGCTTGCGCATCCCGCCGGACAGCTGGTGCGGGTAGCGGTCCTCGAAGCCGCTCAGGCCGACCCGGCGAAGCCAGTCCCGCGCGAGCACGGTCGCCTGCAGCTTGGGCGTGCCGAGCAGGATCGGCCCCATCATCACGTTGCCGAGCACCGTCTTCCACGGGAAGAGCGAGTCGGCTTGGAACATGTAGCTGACGCCCGGGGTGATGCCGTTCACGCGTTGCGATCCGACCGTGACGTATCCGCCGCTCGGGTGCTCGAGCCCCGAGACCTGGGCGAGCGTCGTCGACTTGCCGCATCCGGTCGGTCCGACGATCGCGCAGAACTGGCCAGGCTCGACTGTCAATGACACGTCGCGGATGGCGGTGAACACCTCGCCCTTCGGGGTGAGGTACCGCTTGGTGAGATCGACGATGTCGATGCGGGCGGCATCTTCAGGGGAGTCGGTGGCCCCGCCAGAGGATGTGGGGGTGGGGGTGGCTGTGGCCATGCGCACGAGACCTCTCTGTCTTCGCGTTTGCTGTTCAGCACATGTTCCGCGAGCGGCAAAGCCCTGTCTCGCTTGTGCGCCATTGGCCATTTGTGTGCATTCCGAGAGGTTTCGCGCATTCTGCGCAGTGCGCCCGCAGGATGGCGCAGCGATAATCGGGTCACGATGCGACGACGGATCAGACGACTCTCGAGCCAGATCTTCCTGGCCCAGTTGCTGATCCTCACTGTCTCGTTGGCGGTCGCCTTCGTGCTGTTCGCGCAGACCACGCGCGACAACCTCGACCACGAGTATCAGACCCGGGCCTCGGCCATCGCCCAGACCTTCGCGCAGAACCCGAGCATCCGCGGCTGCATTCCGACCGGTCCGCCGGGCTGCGCGGCCGAGGTGCAGTCCCTGGCCTCGAGCACCGCGCAGCGGACAGGGGCGGCCTACGTCGTGGTCATCGACCTCAACCGGGTGCGCCACTCGCACCCGAATCCCGCTCTGATCGGTCAGAAGGTGAGCGAGCCGGTCATGGCCCGGGACGGCAAGGCCCACCTCGGGATCGACAACGGCTCGACCGGGGTCACCGCGAACGCCCGTGTCCCGCTGTACGGCACCGGCGGGAGCCTGGTGGGCGAGGTCTCGGTCGGCATCCAGGAGAGCTCGGTCTCGAGCGAACTGCTGGCCCAGTTGCCGACCTACGGCATCTGGGTGGCGGCCGTGCTCGTGGTCGGCAGCCTGGCATCGTTCGGCCTGGCCACGTTGCTGAAGCGGAGGACGTTCGGCCTCGAGCTCGATGAGATCGCGCGGCTGCTGCAGGAGCGCGAGGCGACCCTGCACGGCATCCGTGAGGGCGTGATCGCGATCGACCCGGCCGGCCGCATCAGCGTCATCAACGACGAGGCCCACCGGCTGCTGCGGCTGCCGCCGGGCTCGCTCGAGCACCGGCTCGACGAGGTCCTGCCCGCGGGCACGCTGCTCGACACGCTCACGGGCACCAGCACGGTGAAGGATGCCGTCGTCATCACCGACGACCACTGCCTGGTCGTCAACCGGATGCCGGTGGTGCTGGCCGGCCGGGCTCACGGATCGGTCGTCACCCTGCAGGATCGGACGGACCTGGAGGCCCTCAGCCGCGAACTGGATGGCGAGCGCAGCTTCACCGAGTCGATGCGGGCCCAGCAGCACGAGTTCTCGAACCGGATGCACGCCATCGCCGGACTGCTCGAACTCGGGCGGGCCGACGAGGCCCTGGACTACATCCAGGAGATCCGGGGCGGATCGGCCGACTTCGACCAGAAGCTGCGCACCAGGATCGCGGCCCCGCAGATCGTCGGTCTGATCCTCGGCAAGGCGGCAGAGGCGCACGAGCGCGGCATCGAGTTCACCCTCTCGCCGGAATCGTCGCTCGGCCCGGCCCCCGCTCATGTGCAGTCGCTGACCACCATCCTGGGCAACCTCATCGACAATGCCTTCGACGCGCTCGCCGCCGTGCGGCCGCCTCGACGCGTTCTCGTCAGCGTGGTCGAGACCTCGGAGTCGGTGACGGTTGTCGTATCCGACAACGGCCCGGGCCTGCCGCATGGCGCGATCTCGCAGATCTTCACGAACGGGTACACCACGAAGCGCGGCTCGCTGATCCGGCACGCGGGGCTGGGCCTTTCGCTGGTCGACAAGTCGGTCACGAAGCTCAAGGGATCCATCTCGGTCTCCGAGGGGCCGGGCGCGACCTTCACCGTGATCCTGCCGATGGCCGAGACCGACGCACCGATCGGAGCAGCGTGACCGACGCGCCCCTTTCCGTGCTCGTGGTGGACGACGACTTCCGGGTCGCGTCGTTGCACGTCGACTTCGTCGAGCGCGTGCCCGGGTTCCGCGTGATCGGGCAGGCCCACAGCGGGGCGGAGGCGCTCGAACTCGCCGAGGCGCTGCATCCGGACCTGGTGCTGATGGACATCTACCTGCCCGACATCGACGGGCTTCGGGCCCTTCAGCAGATGATGACGCGGCCGTCGCCCCCCGCGGCGATCGTCATCTCGGCGGCCAACGACGTGACCAGTGTTCGGTCAGCCCTTCGACTCGGAGTGACCGATTACCTCGTGAAGCCGTTCGCCTTCGCGGCGCTTGCGGAGCGGCTGATCGCGTTCCGCCAGACCCTCGAGCGCCTCGACGAACTGCCCGACGAGGCGACCCAGGGCGACATCAACCGCATCTTCGAGCAGTTGCGCCCGACGCGGCGGCGGCAGGAGGGGGCGAGGTCGCGGCTGGCACCCACCCTGAGGGCGGTCTACGACGCGGTCGCGGCGTCGTCGGAGGGGGTGTCGGCTATCCAGATCGCCGGCACGATCGGCGTCAGCCGGGCGACCGCCCAGCGCTCCCTTACCCAGCTCGAGCAGAGCGGCGCGATCGTGCTCGACCTGCGCTACGGCCGCACCGGCCGCCCGGAGCACCGCTACACGGTGCCGTCCCGCGGGTGAGGTTCATCGACAGCGCCGACTAGTGCACCGCTCCCGACGGGTTCGGCTGGGAGCTTCCGTCCGACGCCGGCCGCCCGCCGGTCTGAATCGGGATGCCGTCGACCGCGGCCCCGTGCTCGGGAGAGTAGGTCGCACTGTTGCGGAAGGTGTCGACGAACGTCTGCATCCGCGGATCGGTCGCGCTGCTGAGACGCAGTTGGTGCCCCCACGCGCTCATCACGATCGGCGCAGGCAGCGCACTGGTCGCCCAGGGGCTCAGGTCGAGGTAGCGGTTCGAGTTGGATGTCGGAGCGCCGGCCGCGGTCTCCCCGGTCTCGGGAATGAGCGATTGCTTGGTGACGAACGCGGTCAGGGCCGCGACCTCGGATGCGGGCAGATCGGGCTGATAGGTGATCCACACGGCGCCGTGCTCCATGTTGTGCACCGCCCGTTCGGAAGGGATGGGTTTGGTATAGACGCCGGCGTTCATCCAGATCCCGTTGTGGGGTCCGCCTACCGGAGGAGTGACGGTGTAGGTCACCGGTCCATCGACGTGCTGGTGCTCGAGCGCGCCCGGGTGAGCGGCGCCGTCGCCCGGCCAGCCCGTGGTGTCCCAGGCCAGGACCCCCGGTATTCCACTCGTGTCCGGAACCGTGGTGACCGGCAGCTGGGCCGTCGTCGCACCGGTGGAAGCAGCGGGAATGATCTGCGTGCCGGCATCCGCCTCGGTCGAAGCGCCGGCCCGAGGTCGCACCACCAGAATGATGACGACCACGGCAACGACCGCCACCAGCCCAATGGCGGACGCGAGCAGGATGCGCCTGCGGCGTTCCCGACGGCGCTGTTCGACGCGGATGCGCTCGAGCTTCTCGCGTCGTTGCTCGGCGATGCGCTGCTTGTTGGAAGAGGCCACGCTCGTAGCGTATGGTCCCGTTCCTCGACGTCTGCTCGGCATTTCCCGTGACGCTGCGCAACGGTGTTCCCCTTTCGCGTGACCTTTTGCTCCGGTTGACGATTACCTGTTCGAGCCCACCGACGATGTGCGGCTCGAATCCCGTCAACTTGGAGGTTCTTCTCGTGTCATTCATCGCAACCGTCGTCGGCACCAAGGTGGCGATCGCCGCGCTCTCGCTGGTCGCCATCGGAGGTGGCACCGCCGTGGCCGCCGCGGCGACCGGAGGATTCCACGGGGTGCCGGTGTCCGACCCCAGTGAAACCGCGTCCGCGACCCCCACCGACGACGCCACCGAAACGGCCGACCCCACCGACAACCCGTCGCCGAGCGCCACCCAGGGGCCTGACGCGACCGGCCCGGCCGCATACGGACTGTGCACGGCGTTCACCGCCGGGGGGCTGAGCACTCATTCGGTGGCGTACGCGGCTCTTCTGAGCGCGTCCGGCTCGGCCGACGGCATCGCCGACTACTGCGCTCCGATTCTCGCCGGCAAGGATGCGAACAGCCACAAGCCGACCTCGCACCCGACGCAGGGCGCCGACCACGGCAAGTCCGGTGACCACCACGGAGACAGCTCTGAGGGTTCTCACGGACACTAGGACCGCGAGATCAGCGGACCGCGCCCTCAGCCTGATCGGGGCCGGTCCGTGGTCGGGGTGGACCGGCGGTACCGGTTCACCCCGACGGCCGAAACGGGAGAACCGAACTGTTGGGAAAGACGCCGTCACCCTCGGACGACCACACGCTCTCCGAGCGCTTCACGGCGGCGTACCAGCAACTCGCTCCCGCGGTCCTCGGGTATCTGCGATCTCACGGGATCGATGACCCCGAAGCCACCACCCACGAGGTCTTCCTTGCTCTCTACCGAACTCTCGACCGCATCCCAGGAGGTGATGACGACGTGAGGACCATGACCTTCTCCATCGCGCACGCCCGCGTCGTCGACCATCACCGCGCGCGAACGCGCCAGCCCGTCGCCGTTCCGTTCGAGTCGGACTCCGATCCCCGTCGCGCACCCTCCGCCGAGGAATCGGCGGTCGCCTCCCTGGGTGAGACCAACATCCTCGCTCTCGTCGGCTCGTTGGGCGATGAGCAGCGCGAAGCCCTCCTGCTGCGCGTCGTCGCGGGCATGTCGCTCGAAGAAGCGGCCCGCGTAATGGACAAGACGGTCGGGGCGGTCAAGCAACTGCAGTTCCGCGCGCTGAAGACGCTGCGCGCCTCGTGGGACGGAGCGGCCGAACGTGACTGATCAGATCGAGCGGCTCCTGGCCGAGGTGCAGCTGAGCGACGATCCCGAGCTTCGCGGACTGCTGACCGAGCTGCACCGGGCCGCGACCTCCGTGCGTCCGATGCCCTCGGCCGAGTTGTCGGCGCTGATGGCGCCCGGGCGACGACGGCCCGGGATGCGTCGTCGGGGCGTCGTCACGGCCCTGGTCGTGGTGGGCATGCTCGGCGCGGGGGTCACGGCCGCCGCCGCAAGTCCCGACGTCCGGTCGGCGGCACAGCAGGCGTACCAGGCCGTGACCGGGGCCATCCTGTCCGGTACCGGGGGCTTCCTGCCGTACGACGGCACTGGAGCCTCCCGGGCGCCGGCGGTACCCTCGCAGCGGCCCTCGTCATCTCCGCACCCCGGTGCCGCCCACCATCCCGGGCCCAGCGACCACCCGGGCAACGGTGCGACGAACGCGGCAACGCCGCATCCCGGCGAATCCCACGGGGAGGCCTCCGACCATCCCACGCCGACGCCCGGCGAGGGCTCCGGCAAGGACCACAAGCCCTGACGCCTGGCCGCGCCCAGAGAAAAAGCCCCGCACCTGGCGAGAGGTAGCGGGGCTTTTCGTACACCCCCCGGGACTTGAACCCGGAACCCACTGATTAAGAGTCCGCGTTGCTCGGGCGGCCTCGTCCGCTCTCGCCCGGTTTCGTACGGTTGTGTTCCCTGGCTGGCCGTTTTCGTCCGCCCTCATACAGTCTGGTCCGGCGCGGTTTGTGAGAGGCGCCGTGAGAGGCCGGGCGACCCCGATAGATTCCTCGACATGAAATGGCGCGTGTGGGGGCGGATCACCGGTCCGCATCTTCCGACCTCCCGCGTGCAGATCGGTCGAGCGACGGTCGGGCCACTTCCAGCCAACGGATACCGACCGCCCGAGCCGGTCACGCTGAACGTGACGATCCCTGACGCCGCCACATCGTTCGTCACGTCGGCCCCTACTACCAAGGTGGAGTCGACGTGCTGGATCGTTGTCGATGGGGTCGAAGCGGCCCGCGCCGATCACGCCTTGGATCGAGCACGGGTGGAAGAAATGGCGATGGTGGTCGCCGCCCTGTCGGCGGGCAGCGAGAACGTCGGATATCGCATTCAGATGATCGGCGCCGACGACGGAACAGCGGGCCAGACAGTGGGCGCCACGACTTCCTCGACCGAGTTCCTCCTGGCAGAGCTGACGCCCGACGAGCTAGAGGTCGCTCGGTCTCGACTAGCAATGATGGAGAACAAGAAGGACCTTGCTGTCGCCGCGACTCAATTCGACCGTGGGCTGAGACTCTCCGACATGAATGCAGGAGAGCTGACGACCTCCGCCGCGATTCTCGCGTTCTTTCAGGTGCTCGAAGCATGCTCGCGACTAGTGCCCTGGACGCTACCTGAGGACTACGACGAGCAACGGGCCGCGATCCTTGGGACTCTGCGCAAGGAGCTGGACGCGAAGACCCTCGTCAAGAAACAAGCGGAGGCCGTCGGGAAGGCGAACGGCGCACTCGCGCGGCTCGACGCCAGACACATCAGTCTGCGAATCGAGCACGCGGCTAAGGAACTGGGCCTAAACCAGCACTGGATCGAGCGCGAACGCGAGCTAGGCAAACTCCGGAACTCACGGCTCGGTCACGCGTCCAATCCCGCCACGCTCGCGCAGATGGCCGAGTGGGCTCGACTCGACGTTGCTGAGCCGCTCAGCGCCTACGGACTCGCCTCCACGATGCTCGCGGCAGCGTTCGGTTAGTCACTGGCAAGGTCTACCTTGGCGCCATGCCTACACCGAGGACGAGTCAGCAGATCATTGACGAAGGCCCCGGCCTGCTCAGCCGACTTGGACGCCACCTCGGCGCGGTTGAGCGCGGTGAGGATGGCGCGGGAAATGACCTGTCCGCAGTGCTACGCATCTTGCTCGACTCGACCGACAAGGGCAACCGAGGCATGGTCCGGCTTGCCGCTGCGATCGGCGCCAAGCTGCCAGCCGTGTTCGTAAGCGGCAGCCCACAGCTCACCGGCACCGCTCTCCTGCTCTCGTTCGGCAACCTTCCCGTGGTCCCAGCTCCGGGTGACGGACAGCCCCACACGCCGCGCTGGCTCCCCTTCGAGAGCTGGGTCAACACGCCTTCGCTGATCGCGCCAGGGTCGCAGAAGGGACGCGCGTCATGGGGAGAGTTCGCAACGCTGATTGCGAATACAAACGGCTCTCACCTCGGCACGAGCTATCACGATCTGCTCGACACTAGCGACATGTTCGACACGCTCGGCCTGTCTCTTCAGGACTACCTCCTGCGTCAGATCGGCTGGCAAGTCGAGCGCGTGATGGCGGATCTGTTGGCTCGAACCGGCCGCCCTATGCTGCCCCGAACTCGGCAACTCGCCTTCTGGCCGCGCATTCCGATCTGGATGACATTCCTTGATCAGCCGGGCACGGGAATGCAGGCCACATTCTCGATCGACGTGACCGACAACAGCCCACTTTCCCTCGAAGTAATGCGGTTCACGCGGCGCGGTCGAGTGCACCACATATATCACCGGGGAACGAATGCGAAGGGCGTCGGGCTAGGAGCCCAGCTCGTTATTGACAATCCTGAGACCGGGAGGGCCACAACTACGGACGGCACGAATCACCCTCCCGGCTGGAAGCCGCCGCAGGGATGGGGAATCATTCAGGACCTGTGACCGTAGTCTTCGCTTGGGGTGTCGCGACATTCGAAGTTATGTTCTAGTCGAGCGATTGGCCGGACGCTCCGATCATGGGAGGCCCGGTGGTCCGGCAGCAGGCAAATCCGACGTTCGACATTTGCGACCAGCGCGGCCGACGAATCGGCACCGTCGCGCTTGTGCACCTTGGCCAAGGCGGGCGTGAGTTCTGGCAGGCGCGGTCGCTGGACGGCGTAGACCTGGGCGCCCACGTCCGGCGCGTCGAGGCGGAGGAAGCGATACAGGACGACTGGGAGGCCGGGCGCCCCCGCGACCCCCGTACTCCCTCCGAGCGCTACCGGCCGCTGTTCAGTGGGGGCGTGCCGCCCGTCTACCTCGGCAGTTGAGCTGACCACCGACCACTGCTGGACGCTTTCAGGCGGAGAACCTGGACCGGATTTCGGCGCTGACCTTGTCGAGCGCGATCTGAGCCTCGGCGCCGCGACGAATCCACTCGGGGCGGGTCGTGTCGTTCATCACGTCCTCGACGCTCGGCGTCCCATCGTCCGGCAGGACCCTTCCGGCCCAGTTCATCGGCAAGCGATCCTTGCCGATAAGCCCAATGATCGCCGCCGCCTGCGCCCCGAGCTGATTCGCCTCGATTGGGTCGGTGGAGCCACCCCGGCGCGCGTTCTGCAGCAGGGTGACGAGCTGCGCCTGCTCGAACAGAAGCTGCGAATCTCGTAGAGCCTCCCGTCGCTCCCGCGCTGCTATCTGACGCGCGTTGTGTCTATCGAGGGCTCCAAGTGCTAGAGCAACAATCGACGCGCCTACGGCGGCGAGCACAGCGGCAACCTGGATCACGTCAGTAATCGTCATGCGGCGAAGATAGCGAATCGCCGCCTAGCAAGAGAAAGCCCCGGACGGCTCAGGTTCGTGAGCCCTCCGGGGACTGCTCCGATACTCGCAGGACCCGCCGACAGAGAGGACTATCAACACGCGGAGTCGAGGGTGGCCGCTACGCTCGCGGCATGCCCGACTCACTCGCTGATCAGGTCCCCGATTTTCACCCATTCCGAGAGGGGCTGGTGGTCGCCGGTCTGGGCGCTCTCAGCGTTGTACCGATTGCGGGCGGCGCTGCCGCCACAGTTGTCGCAGGCGCACTCAGCGCGCACTCCGCTCGTCGGAATCTCGAACTCATGCGCGGTATTGCCGTTGTCGTGGACGGCCTCACTGCCCAGATCGAGGGGCTTACCGTCGAGGCGATCACGGAGAACCCCCGCTTCATTGCGGCCGCTGAGCGACTGGCCCGTGCGGCGCAGGGCACCGCGGACGACGAGCACCGCGCGCGCCTGATCAGGGCGCTCCGGCACGCCGGACCGTGGAGCGCGCAAGAGCCCTACGCAACCGAGCGCATGACCGATCTCCTAATACGGACTGGCCCGCTGCACATCTTTCTGACGCGCTACTTTGCCGATCCGGGTGCATGGATCATGGCCCACTCGGCTGAACTATGGGAACGTAATCAGCAGGGCATCAGCGGGAGCGCCAACATCCTGGGCATCCTCAGCGTCTACGTATTCCCCAACGGCTCGGTACCGCCGGGCGAGGTTGCACGCGTGGTCGCTGAGCTACAGCGCGAGTCAGTCATACAGACGACGCGAGATGCAGATTTTCTCACCGTCCAAATGAGCAGCGGTGGAGTCGTCGAACCGCGGCTTACCGAGTTCGGCAAAGCGTTCCTTGCCTTCGCAGAGGGAGAGCTGGACCCCTAGGCGGGATCGTCCCCGGCGGGCATTCTTGGGGTCACAGCGGCCTGTGCGTGGATTTCTCCACTCCGGCCTCGGGAAGTCGCCCCGGGGTCTCCTACGAATGGAGACCCTGTGAACAACCTCGATCGAATCGCAGCGCAAGCTGCACGGCGCACTGCCGAGCAGGAAAGCCCGAGTGCGGCTCCGGCTTTAGAACACGTCGACCCGGTGACCTAAAAAGCCCCGCATTCCTGGCGAGAGGAAAGCGGGGCTTTCGTACACCCCCCGGGACTTGAACCCGGAACCCACTGATTAAGAGTCAGTTGCTCTGCCAATTGAGCTAGAGGTGCGCGTTCCGCGATGAAGCGGACCGAATGGACACGATATCACCCCGCCGCCCTAGGGTGGAAACCATGTCAGATCCCGTGCGCCTCGAGGCCGGCGAGCTCGCTCCGGACTTCACGCTGAGCGACCAGAACGACCGCCGGGTGACGCTGTCAGCACTGCGCGGTCGCAAGGTCATCCTCTACTTCTACGGTGAAGCAGGCACTCCGGCCTGCACCGCGCAGGCCTGCGATTTCGAAGAGAGCCTGGGCACCCTCGAGACGGCGGGCTACTCGGTGGTCGGCGTCTCGCGCGACGAGCTGCCCGCCATCCAGAAGATGGCCACCGACCAGGGGCTGACCTTTCCGCTGCTCAGCGACCCCACGCGCGCGGTGCATGACCTCTACGGCACCTACGGCGAGAAGAAGCTGTACGGCCGGGTCGTGCACGGCGTGATCCGGGCGACCTTCGTGCTCGACGAACAGGGGCGCATCACCCTGCCGCTCTACAACATCAAGGCGACCGGCCACGTGGCCATGCTGCGTAAGAAGCTCGGCCTGGCCGCGTAGCAGTCCCTCAGCCTCCTCCGCCGGTACGCCGCATCCTGGCCAGCAGCGCCGGCCCGGTGCGATCCAGGATGCGGCCGCCGAGACGCACGCCGATGACCAGCGACCCGGCACCCCAGAGGACGCCGACCGCGAGTGTCACCCACCCCAGCGGCACCGAGTGGATGACCAGCGCCACGATGCCGAGCGCCAGCTCCGGCACGGCGAGCGCGAGCGTGACACCGGTGACCGCGTACGAGCCCGCGATCGACGTCATGCCCGAGCCGGCCTGCGCCGTGAACGGGTTGCGCCCGGCTCGAGCGACCGGCACGACGATGGATGCCGACGAGACCGAGACGGTCGCCAGCCCCGAGAGCAGCACCCCGAGTGACAGCCCGAAGACCGCCGGCAGGTCGCTCCAGCCCCCGACCACACCGAGCGACACCAGCGACACGATCACCAACGCCGGAAGCGCGAATACGAGCATGGCCGCGGCCCGCCCGATCCGGTCGTCGACGCCGCGCACGCCCGACGAGAGGTGGAGCGCGAATGCGGTGCCGTCGTAGGAGATCACGGCGAACAGGGTCAGCGGCAGCAGGCCGGCGACGATCGGCGGACCGAGGTAGGCCAACCAGTTCGCGTGCACCAGCGAGCCGAGCAGGATCAGCAGGGCAGGCATCAGGGGCACCAGTACGAGCTGCCGCGCGAAGCGGGCATCGCGCGCCCAGTAGATCAGCGAGCGCGCCCCGATCGCACCGGCCGGATTCGCCGGCACCGCGCCGAGCACTCCGAGCCGGCCGGCCGCCACTTGACGGCGTCCCGCGCCTCCCCCGCGGTACCGGAAGGTCGCCACCAGGCTCGCCCGCCAGATCGCCAGCATGAGCGCGAGGGTGACGAGTGCGATCGCCAGCGATCCGAGTGCCGCGGCTAGATGCCCGGCCACCAGCTGCCCGGGAACGCTCCAGATCGCGCCGAACGGCGTGAAGCCGAGTACCTCGGCGGTGGCCGGGAACGGCGCGTCCGACCGGAGTCCGAGAACGACCGCCAGCGCGACCGGGCCGAGCAGCACGATCAAGCCGACCACGGCCACCGCCAGCCGATCCCGTCGGCGCCGGCCGGCGACCAGGTTCGCGCTGAGCGATGCGGTCATCCGCGATCCGACGATGCACGTCAGGGTCGCGACGACGCCGCACCCCACGGCCGCCCAGGCCGGGCCGGGAGTCGCGCGCCAGGTGAGCGCGGTGGCGATCGACACCAGGAAGGTGGCGATGCCCGGGATCCAGGTGGCACCCACCAGCGTCATCGCGAGCATCAGCTTGGTCACCGAGAGCGGGAACGCCGACAGCTTGAGCGGGTCGAGCGTCGGCTCGATCCCGGTGGCGATGAGCGGGATGAGGAACCAGCCGAGCGTCACGGCGACCCCGCCGATCACGACCGTCGCCTGCTGGACCGGCAGCGGGTAGTCGCGCAGCGCTGTCAGTCCCGCGACGGCGATGAGCAGGATGACGACGGTCTGCAGGCCGCCGAAGATCACTGCCAGCAGCTGGAGCGTGTTGCGGCGCAGCGTGTTGGCGAGCACGCGGAACCGCAGGCTCAGGAGCGCCGCAACCACTCGGGCCCTTCGCTGAAGCGGCGTCCGCCGACGAGCTCGAGGAAGCGCTCCTCGAGCGTGGCGGAGCCCCGCACCTCGTCGACCGTTCCCGCCACGAGCACTCGGCCGCGCGCCACGATCGCGACGTGATCGCACATGCGCTGCACGAGATCCATCGAATGGCTCGACACCACCACCGTGCCGCCCGAGCGCACGAAGCCCTCCAGGATGTCGCGGATGTTGGCCGCCGACACCGGATCGACCGACTCGAACGGCTCGTCGAGCACGACCACGCGGGGCGAGTGGATGAGCGCGCAGGCCAATGCGACCTTCTTCGTCATGCCCGCCGAGTAGTCGCCCACCAGGGTTCCGGCGCTGCCCTCCAGATCGAGCAGCTGCAGCAGATCGCGGGTGCGCTCGGCGATCACCGCACGGTCGAGGCTGAACAGCATCCCGGTGTAGGTGATCAGCTGCTCGCCGGTGAGCCGGTCGAACAGGTCCACGCCGTCGGCCAGGTTGCCGATCATGCGCTTGGCGGCGAGCGGATCGCGCCAGACGTCGAGGCCGTGCACCATCGCGGTGCCGGCGTCGGGGCGCAGTAGCCCGGTCGCCATCGAGAGCAGGGTGGTCTTGCCTGCCCCGTTCGGCCCGACGACGCCGTAGAACGAGCCGCCGGGCACGACCAGGTCGATGGCGTCCACCGCCGTCGTCGCGCCGAAGCGCTTGGTGAGACCGCGGATGTCGAGGGCGGGAGGAAGGACTGCGGGCGCGGTCACGAGGCGTCCTGCCGGCCCGAGGTCAGCGCGACGACCGGCTTCGCGAACAGCAGCAGGAGCACCACCGCGGCCAGCACGATCAGCGGCCACCCCCAGGCCGGCTGGGCGAACTGCCCCTGCAGCGCCCCGACCCCGACGGCGACCTGCAGCACCTGCCAGACGATCGCGGCGGCGCGGATCCAACCCTGCCCGCGCAACGTGCCGACGACGATCGCGCCCAGCCAGGCCGCCGCGACGACGCCGATCAAGGTGAGCGCGATCCCGCCGCCGATGCTCGCGCCGCGGGCGGTCAGGGTCTCGATCAGGAGCACGATCGCGAGGGCGGCGACGCCCGCGAATTCGGCCGCCAGAAGCACGATCAACAGCCACAGCAGGGCGGGACGGCGGGCGATGCTCACAGAGTTATCCCATTCGTAACTATTGATTAGCCGTAACAAGTATGAAACTCTTGAACCGGTTGATGTGACGCCTACAGGGTCGTAGGTGAGTCCCGAAATCCGTTCCCCCCACGTTTCGACGACTCTTCGACCGCGCTCGGAATCGAAAACACCCGGATTCCCTGACTGCGTCAACAGCAACGATGAAGGAGTACCACCATGGATTGGCGTGACAAAGCCGCCTGTCTCACCGCCGACCCCGAACTGTTCTTCCCGGTCGGCAACACCGGCCCCGCCGTCGACCAGATCGACAAGGCGAAGTCGGTGTGCGCCCGGTGCTCCGTGACCGAGATGTGCCTGCAGTACGCGCTCGAGACCAACCAGGATTCCGGCGTCTGGGGCGGCCTGAGCGAAGACGAGCGCCGCGCGCTCAAGCGTCGCGCTGCCCGTGCCCGTCGCGCCAGCTGACCTCACGAGTTCTTCTTCGTCACCCAGCGCAGCGGGATGTCGATGGTGACCTCTGTGCCCTCGCCCTCCAGCGTGTGCCAGTCGATCGTCCCGCCGAGTTCGCCCTGAATCAGGGTGCGCACGATCTGCGTGCCGAGGCCTGAACCGACCTTGCCCTCGGCCAGTCCGACGCCGTTGTCGCGCACGCGGACCCGGAGCTGACCGTCTTTGCGCTTCGCCGAGATCTCGACCTCGCCGTCGGTGCGGCCGGCCAGGCCGTGCTCCACCGCGTTGGTGACCAGCTCGGTCAGGGCGAGCGCGAGCGGAGTCGCGTATTCGCTCGGCAACTCTCCGAAGGTGCCGGTCTTGGTCGGACGCACGGTGGTGGTGTGCCCGGAGGCCACCTCGGTGATCAGCATCAGCACCCGGTCGAACACGTCGTCGAAGTCCACGTTCTGGTCGAGGCCCTCGCTCAGAGTGTCGTGCACCACGGCGATGGCGGTGACGCGCCGCATGGCCTGGTTCAAGGCATCCCGTGCCGACTCGTTATGCGTGCGCCTGCCCTGGATGCGCAGCAGCGACGCCACGGTCTGCAGGTTGTTCTTGACCCGGTGATGGATCTCGCGGATCGTCGCGTCTTTGGTGATGAGCTCCTGCTCCTGGTGACGCACCTCGGTGGTGTCGCGCACCAGCACGATCGCTCCAACCCGCTCGCCGCGGTGACGGATCGGGATGGTGCGCAGCGTCACCGTGACGCCCTTCGCCTCGATGTCGGTGCGCCACGGCGCCCGACCGGTGACCACCAGGGGCAGTGACTCATCGACGATCAGCTTGCCGCTCAGCAGGGCCGTGGTGACCTCGGCCAGCGACTCCCCCTCGAGTTCGCCGACGAAGCCCATGCGGGTGAAGGCCGAGAGCCCGTTCGGGCTGGCGAAGGTGACGACCCCGTCGACGTCCAGGCGGATCAGTCCGTCGGATGCGCGCGGGGCGCCGCGCCGGGGTCCGCTCGGCGCCGCCAGATCCGGGAAGTCGCCGGACGCGATCATGGCGAACAGGTCATTCGCGCACTGGTTGAAGGTGAGCTCCTGGCGACTCGGCGTGCGCGCCTCGCTCAGGTTGCTGTGGCGCGTGATGACGGCGATCGGATGCTCGGTGGTGGCCGCGCCGCTCGCGCTGAGTCGGCGCACCACCGGCACTGCCCGCACGCGCGTCGGGGTCTCTTCGTACCAGTCCGGCGCCGCGGTGTCGACGATCTGCCCGGTCTCGAAGGCCTGGGTGACCTGCTGCCGCCACTCGGGCTTGATCTCCTGTCCGACGAAATCCCGGTAGAACAGGGTCGCCGCCGAGCTCGGACGCGAGTGCGCGACCGCGATGAAGCTGCCGGATGCCGTCGGCACCCAGAGCACGATGTCGGCGAAGGCCAGGTCGGCAAGCAGCTGCCCGTCGGCGACCAGCAGATGCAGCCACTCGACGTCGGCCGCCGCCGTGTCGGGATCGGTGGTCCGGCCCTGGGCCGCCATCAAGTCCGAGAGCGTCGACACCTGCCTAGGCTACGGCGTGGTGACCAGTCCGAGCTTCACGAGGCTGTCTGCGGATGCCGTGACGGCATCCGGCACCGAGATCGGAGTCCACCCGAGCACCCTCGTCGCCTTGTCGTGGCTGGCGCCCTTCGCCTGGCCGAGCTGCGGGACGAGCTCGCGCACCCGCGGGATGAACACCGCCAAGAAGCGCACCATCCGCGCCGAGATGGTGCGGGTCGGCAGCTTCGCGGCCGCCGGCCCGAGATGATCGCGCAGCAGCTTCGCCAGGGCGGCGAAGGTCATCGGCGGGCCGGCCACCGCGAGGAACCGCTCGCCAGCCGCCTTCGGGCTTGTCATCGCCAGGAGGTGCAGCGACGCGACATCCCGCACATCGACGATCGACGTCGAGATCGGCGGGATGACCGGCACACCCCCAGTGAGCATCAGCCGCATCAGCTCGACCGAGGTCGACAGATCGGTGCCCCAGGCCGGGCCGAAGACACCGACCGGGTTCACCACCGAGAGCTCGAGGCCGTTGCCCTCGCGAGCGATGAAGTCCCAGGCCGCCCGCTCGGCCAGCGTCTTCGACTTCACGTAGGGCGTGATGCCCGGCGTGCTCGGGTCGGTCCAGTCGCTCTCGTCGTAGTCGCCGTCGTGGGTCTTCGGGCTGTAGCCGACCGCGGCGAAGCTCGAGGTGAGCACCACCCGCCTGACCCCGGCATCGCGGGATGCGCGCAGCACTCGTAACGCGCCCTCGCGGGCCGGCGCGATCAGCTCGTTCTCGTCCTTGGGCTGCGTCACCGGAAAGGGCGACGCCACATGAAGCACGTAGGTGCAGTCGGCGACCGCTTCTGGCCAGCCCTCGTCGCTCATCAGATCGGCGGCGACCACCTCGATCGTCTCGGTTGCGAGCTTCTGGCCCGAGGATGCCGCTCCGGCCGCCGCGAGTGCGCGCACGTCGTCGGCGCGCGACAGGTTGCGCACGGTGGTGCGGACCCGGTATCCCGCTGCCACGAGTTGGACGATGGCGTGCGAGCCGATGAAGCCCGTCCCGCCCGTGACGAGAACCCGTTCACCGCTCATGCTGCGACGTTAGCGCCTGCGGAGACCGACCGGCTCACTCGCCGGACTGCGCACCAGGCTGCTGAGCTCTGTGACGGCGGCGCGGGCCGCGGAGCGCGGCGCGGTGTCGAGCAGCGCCCGACCGGTGAGCAGGGCCGCATCGAAGGCACTCGGATCCCACGGCACCAGCACCGCGGCCTCGATCCCGCCGAACCGGGCCAGCGTCTGCCGAATCTGAGCGGCCGGATTCAGGCCGATCGCACTGGAGCGCACCTTGTTGATCACGGTCAGCACCCGGGCCGGCTCGACGATTTCGGCCAGGTCGGCATGCGCACGCAGGAATCGCGAGAGACCGATCGGATCGGCCGCTCCGACCGCGACCACCAGGTCGGCCGACCGCAGCACCTCGATGGTCGCGGCGTTGCGGCGGGGCGCGTTGAGGTCGGTCATCAGCTCTTCGTCGTGCTCGAACCCGGCGGCGACGTCGACCACGGTCAGCTCGGCCCAGTCCCGTACCGCAGTCAGAACGCCGCGCACGCGATCCGCCGTGAGCTCGGGCCACCGGCTGGCGCGCCCCAGGCCGGTGAGCACCTGGATGTCGCCACGACCCGCACGGTGCGGCTGCGCGATCCGCTCGAACTGAGCCCGATCGAGCGAACCGGAGCCGGTCAGGCGACACGCGGCGGCGAATCCCGGGGCCTCGTCCAGCAGGCCGAGCGCCGGTGCGACGGCCGCCGCGCGGGTGTCGGCGTCAGCCAACGCGATCGTCGCGCCCCGGTCTCGGGATGCGTCGGCCAGTTCGGCTGCCAGCGCGATCGCCAGGCTGGTGCGGCCTGGCGCGCCCTCCGGTCCCCAGACCGCGACCACCGCGCCGCGAGGCGAGCCGGTTCTGGCGGCCGCGGGCACCGCGATCGCCCGCTCGGGCCGCACCCGGGTCTCCTCGTCGACCGCCGAGCCGGGCGGCGAGCCGCGCTCCCAATCGGGTCCCGAGTCGGGCACCGAGTCGGGAATCGAGTCGGGCACCGCCCCGGGCGCCGACGCCGGCGGCGTTTCGGCCGGGGCGGTGCGCCGACCCCATTCGAACGGGGCGGCGACCGGGTCGACCACGCCGAGGGTGGCGGCGAATCGCCGTTCCTGCACGGAGCCCGCGACCACGAGCAGCCGAACCCCGATGGCGTCGCAGGCAGCCACGACCCGCGAGCTCAGGTACTGCGGAGCCGCGGCGGCGACCGCGAGTTCGGGCCGGGCCGTCTCGAGTTGCGCGGCCAGATCGTCGGCACCCGAGCAGCGCGCGACCACGCGATGGCCGTGCCGACCGGCATCCGCGACCAGACGCTGCTCGTCCGCCAGCGGCAGGGCCAGCGCGACCGAGGTCACGATCCGCCGCCCGCCGCGCTCGATTCCGCGATCGGAATCCCGGCCGGCACGATGGCCAGGGAGGCCTTCTGGGCGATCGCTTGCAGCAGTCGCGCGACGCGCGCGCGGGGGACCAGCACCTCGACCGAGCTGCCGGAGTTCGCGGCCGAGAAGCCTCCCGAGTCATCGAGAACTCGGATCACTGTGGCCCCCGAGACGATGACGCTCGGTACGGTCGGGTCGTCGCTCGAGGTGGCGTTGGCGCTGTCGGCCGGAGCCGCGTCGTCCCCAGCCCCGTCGGGGCCGGTCGACTCGGCGCCGGCCCCGGCAGCGGACGGGACGACAGCATCCGGATCCGCCGCCGCCCAGATGTCGATCGAGGCACCCGGAACGACCGCGCCGCTCACGCGGGTCGCCAGCTGCAGCACGAGCGAGGTGGAGCGCACGCCCGAGCTGCTCCCCACCGCCGAGGTCGGCAGCAGCTCGCCCTTCGCGACCGGCTGGGTCACGACCAGCCCTCCGCTCGGGATGCGCCCCACCGGCAGGTAGAGGCGGTCCGAGCCGTCGAGCGCGACGCTGCGTTGCACGAGGTCGCCTGCGTCGATCCGCTCACCGGGAGTGAGCGCCGACGCCGCCGCGTAGACCGTGACCCGCCGGTCGGCGGCGGCCACGATGGCGGTGACGCCGGCGACGGAGCCGAGCACCAGCAGCACCCCGAGGACGAGCCGCAGATCGGGCGCGTTGCGACCGGACTTCGCGGACCGGCCGGATGCGGCATCCGGATCGGGCATGGGCACCTCCGAGAACACGACGATTCACCGCGGACGGTGACGAACGGCCACCATGGTCGCCCGGCCGGCCGAGCAGCGACGCGAGTTATCCACACACCGGTTGCACCCGGATGCCGCGGCGCATAATCGAGCCATGGCACCCCTCGCGCCGCCGCCCGACCCGTCGGCACTCGGTCGTTTTCTGACCATCGCCGACACCGCCGAGCTGCTGAACATCTCGGCGAGCCGGGCGTACGCGCTGGTGCGCTCGGGTGAACTGCCCGCGATCAAGATCGGCGGCAGCGGCCACGGCACCAGCACCGGTGGGCAGTGGCGCGTGGAGCGCGACGTGCTCGAGGGCTACATCGCCGGCAAGTACGAAGAGAACCGCCGTCGCAACCTGTGGAACCAGGCCGAGTTCGCCGACATCCCGGAGCTGTTCGCCGAGCGCGAGCGGTAGCACCGGCGGGCCGCGACCGCCCTAAAACCGCACCAGGTGGATCTCGCCGAACGGCAGGATCCGGATCCGCCCCACCGAGGCCGCGCGCCGCGGCACACCGGGCTCGTGTTCGGCCAAGTCGAGGTGGTCACGGCCCACCCGGTCGATCGTGCCGTGCAGCTTGTCACCAGAGGCCGTGCTGAGATCGACGGCGGCCCGTCTGCGGCACAAGTCCCGCAGGACGAAGGCCAGTCCGAGCCGGGCCGAGAGCGACACCGGAGACTCAGCAGCCGGCTCGACCGTCATGCTGCGCGCCAACTGCTCGGACGACGGAAGCAGAGCCGCGACCGCTGCCAGAGGCACGACGCACGAGCCGCGCCGCGCCCCGACCAGCTCGCCGACCAGCCAGTCGCGGCCGATCGAGCCGACGGCGACGGTCACCACCGAGCCGTCGCGCATCGCGAGCTTCAGCTGCTCGGGCACCCCGTCACCCGCACGGGACATCGCGATCAGGCGATCGCGCAGCGTCAACCGCCCGAGACGCAGCCGCTCCTCCTCGGCGAGCAGGTCGCCCTCCTCAGCGCCGAGCTCCTGCTCGAGCTGGCTCTCCAGGTCGTCGAAGAGGTCGTCCCAGCGCATGCGGCGACGTTATTCACCGTCGGCGCCGGCATCCGACGTTATCCACAGGGGAGTTCTGCCCATCGACAAGGTCTCGGATGGCGTGGTTGGGTGTTCGCACCCCCGGACGGGGGGCGAATCCTCAGCACGATTCGGAGGCCAGATGAGCACCGCGCTCGACACCGCGCCGGCAGACGACGCCGCTTTCGACGGCACCGCGGCGCGTGCGCTCCGGCCCCGCTTCGACTCGGAAGACTTCTTCGGCCAGCAGCCGACCTCGACGCAGTCGCTGCCCGACCCGGCACCGTTGCTCGAGAATCTGACCCGCTGCGTGATCGAGATCCTGGCCGGCGCGCGCGAGCTCGAGCAGATCGCGCGCTGGCTGAGCGACGATGTCTACCGTCACCTGCTCAAGCGCGTCGTCATCTCGACCCGCGCCCGTCAGGCCAAGGGCCAGGCGCCGGTGCGGCCGTCGTTCTCGCTCGGCTCCACGACGGTGTGCGAGCCGCGCGACGGCGTCGTCGAGGCGGTCGTCATCGTGCGCGGCCGGGCGCGCGCCCGGGCCGTCGCCATCCGGCTCGAAGGTCTCGACCGCCGCTGGCGGGCGACGGCCATCCACGTTCTCTAGTTGCGGCCCTTCGGATGGGCGCGCCGGGTCCGGAGCTTCGGGTGCTCCTGGCCCGGCGCTCTTCCGCCCGACCCCTGCAGCCGGTTCAGCCCGCGGCGTGAACCGTCGTGGCGAGCTTCTCGAGGCGATCGAGTGACACCCGGTCTTTGCCGGTGTGACCGGCGCCGATGTCTTGACCGACGGCGATCGACGTCTGACCCCAGACGACGACCAATTCGGGAATCGTGTCGGAATAGAGCGCGGAATCTCCGATCCCCGACTGCGCAGCGAGCACCCCGCCGGTCGCCTGATTGAAGGTGGCTACCGCATCCGTCGGATCGCTGGTCGCGACCTGGATCACGAACTGCCCTGTCCCCGAGGTGGGCGTGTACTCGCAGTAGGCGGCATCCGCGATCGTGATCTCGGGCAGCGGCACCTCTTTCGAGTTGGCGTACTTCGTGCCGAGGATCGAGTTCACCTTCGAGATCGGGACCAGACCGCACACACCATCGGTCGAGACCGAGCCGGCCGGCGCCGCGGCGGCAGACGATGCCGTCGCCCCCGCCGATCCGGCGCTGGCGCCCGACGATCCTGCCGTCGATCCCGAGGGCGAGCCGAGCGAGCAGGCGCTCAGGCACAGGGCGACGGCCACGAGGGGCAGAGCGAGCAACAGGCGGGATCCGGGCATGTGATGTCCTTCCGAGGAGTTGCCGCCATCCTCCGCGGCCCCCGTAACGGACGCGTAACGCGCCCTTCCGCAGCCGCAGGCAAGCTGCTTGAATGGGCTCGCCCGGCGCAGTCCCGGGCTTCGCCGAGCGAGAGGAGCGTGCCATGACGACGGATGTCGTGCCCGTTTTCGCACCTCACCACCCCTCAGGGGCCGCTCGCAGCTGATCGCACGCCGATCACGGGTCGCCCCGCATCCTGGAGCGACCATCACTGTGCTGTCTGACGACTTCTTTCCCCGCACCACCTTCTCCATCCCGACCTTCGCCGGCCTCGAGCCCGGCGAGGGCCAACGCTGGACCACCTGGCCCACGACGACGCCGACCGAACACGGTCCGCTGCCCCGACCCGACTGGCTGGTGACCGACGCGGGCGCGTTCGACACCGAGCTCGGCATCGTCAAGTCGGGCAAGGAGGCGGATGTCTTCCTGCTCGAACGGGCGGTGCCCGACGACCCGGCGCAGAGCTGCATCCTCGCGGCCAAGCGCTACCGCGGAGCCGAGGTCAGCGACTTCCATCGCGCCGAGCGCTATCAAGAAGGGCGGCGGCTGCGCAACACCCGCGACACGCGAGCCATCGCCCGCGGCTCGTCGTATGGACGGACGGTCGCCGCGGGCCGCTGGGCGCGGGCCGAGTTCGATGCGCTCTGCCGGCTGGCCGAGGTCGGAGTCGCGGTTCCGTACCCGGTGCAGGTGCACGACACCGAACTGCTGATGGAGTTCATCGGCGACGGTCGCGAGGCCGCTCCCCGGCTCGCCCAGACCCGGGCGACCGGCGACGAGCTGCGTGACCAGTTCGAGCAGGTCGTCGCGATCATGCACGGCTTCGCCCGGATCGGCGCGGCACACGGCGACCTCTCGCCGTACAACCTGCTGGTGCATCGCGGCCGGGTGGTGGTGATCGACCTGCCGCAGCTGGTGGATGTCGTGGCCAATCCGGGCGGAATGACCTTCCTCGAACGCGACTGCACCAACATCTGCGACTGGTTCACCCGCCGCGGGCTGGAGCGCTACGCCGACGAGCTGCTGGCCGACCTGGTCGCCGAGTTGTTCGGGTGAACTCGGGTCAGCAGCTGTGTCCCGGCGAGGCGCCGCACACCTCGGCCGAGATCGGCCCCCGCTGGCCCGCAGAGTCGACGGCGCGCACTCGGTAGTAGCCCACCGTTGCGTCGGAATCGACGAAGGGCACGTAGTGCGAGAACATCGCGACATCGTGACGCGACGCGGTCCCGATCCTCGTCGGGGACCCGCCCGGTGTGAGCGCCCGGTACACGATGTACGACACGACATCCGGCTCCGGGTTCTGCGTCCAGGTCAGGAGCACCTCGCCGCTGCCGCCTCCGGTCTGGGCGGTCAGGCCGACCACTTGTCGCGGGGCGGGATTCGGAGGTGATGTCGGTGTGCTCGTCGGAGCAGGCGACACCGTGGACGGCGAGGGCGTCGGCGTCGATTGGGTCGGCGACGGCGTGGTCGCGGCGCTCGAGCTCGAGTGGCCCTGCGGGGTCGAGTGGCCCGTACATGCGGTGAACGCGAGGGCGATCAGCAGCGTGGACGCGATCGCGGCAGGGATTCGGATCGACATGCGCCGATCATCGAACGATCAGGAAGTGGACGGGAGAGTCCAACGTCCCGCGATGCTCAGGCGTGCGCCGGATCGTCCTGGTCGCGGCCCACCGGATGAGACGGGATCACCACCTGATGGCCCATCACCGACACGTCGCTCAACTCGCGCACGGTGTCGACGAACCACCACTGGCACGACGCGGACTGCGATCCCGCGTCCACGACCATGAAGCCGTGACTGTCGAGGTCGCACCACTGCAGGTCGGGCAGCATCTTCAGCAGGGCCGCCTCGTAGTCGCGCGACTCGGCACCGCGCGGCCAGCCCATCTTGTCGTCGAGATTCGGCGAGGTGATCGAGGTCGAGGTCCACTCGACGAAGCCTGAACCGTCGGGCGTCGTGATGTGCTCGGCCGAGAAGTGCACGTCGCCGCTCAGCACGATGGTGCGCTCCGCGGCGTGCACCGCCTGCAGCAGTTCGGCCTTCTCGTGCGCGAAGACGCCCCACAGGTCGTGGAAGGTCTCGACCGCATCCGCGTCGGTGAGCTTCAGCTTGCGCAGCGCGAACAGCGCATCGTCATCGGATGCCGCGCCCTCGACGCTGGCGAGCATCGACGGCATGGCCAGGAAGGTCCAGCCGGGCGCCGGCGTCTCGAGCGCCGACATCAGCCAGTCGCGCTGCTCGCTGCCGAGCTCGGTCTTGTCCGGTCCGTCGGCCGCCGCCGGATCGCTGCGTGCCAGCCGGGTCTCGCACAGCAGGATGCGGCCGGCGTCTCCCAGGGGGATCTCCTGCCAGACGTGGCCGTTCGCGCCCAGGCCGCGCTTCAGGGGGTGCCGCATGGTCGGCATCCAGTCCTGCCAGGCATCCATCGCGGCCTTCTTGCGGTCGTCCCAGCTGCCGTCGCGCGCCGGATCGTGCTCGTCGGCGCCGCCCGACCAGGCGTTGTCCGAGAGCTCGTGGTCGTCGATGGTCGCGATCATCGCGTGTCGCGAATGCAGCAGCAGCAGATCCTGGTCGCCGCGGTACTCGCGGTACCGGGTGTCGTAGTCCGCCGCCGTGACGCAGGTGCCGAGCGGATCCATCGGCCGCCCGATGTTGGCCCCCGGCGTCTGCTTGCCGACCGGCACCTCGGCAGCCTCGTAGATGTAGTCGCCGAGGTGGAGCACGAAGTCGATGTCGTCCATCTCGGCCAACGCGCGGTACGCATTGAAGAATCCCGAGTTGAACTTGGCGCAGCACACCACGGCGAAGCGCGCGGGCCGGTCGGTGGGCAGCGTCTTGAACAGCCCCTCGGGGGATGCCGCTGCGCCCTCCGTGAAGCCGTAGCGGTACTGCTCGGCGCCGGCGATGCCCGTGACGAGCACGTGCACGCTTCCGGTGGTCGGATCGGCGGCCGCCGTCCCGCTCACCCGTGCGCCGCCGCTCACCGGCTCGCACCACCACGCGACCTCGGCGCTCGGATCCGCGGCCTTCGTCCACAGCACGACGGAGTCGGGGGTCAGGTCACCGCTCGCGATGCCGAAGGGGAAATCCGCGGTGACGAGGGCGCGTGGAGACATGCCGCACAGTCTGGCGGGATCGGGTGGTGGCGGCTAGTGGCAGTTCGCCACTACTCGACCCGCGGGTCGTTGGTGTTGATGGCGATCTGGCTCGTCATCAGGTCTTCGGGCAACTCGAGCGGTCGGCGACCGTAGTACGCCTTGCCCTTGCGGTAGAAGACGATGACCGGGATGAAACCGATCACCAGCGCGCCGATACCGATCACGATCACGATCGGGGTCGAGGCCGACGCCCAGATCCCTGCGCCGAAGATGAACAACATGAACACCGCTCCGAGCCCGGGCCACAGGGCGATGAAGATGAAGTTCTTCACCGACTTGAAGACGATCCTGCGGTAGGCCACGATCACCGCGATGGCGGCGAGCGCGTAGTAGAACGCGATCTGCAGACCGATCGACGACACCGCATCGGACAGGATCTGGCCGACGCTGCCGAGGAAGTTAGAGCCAACGAACAGGATCAACGACACGCAGGTGATGACGATCGTGGCGACCACCGGCGTGCGCCACCGCTTGTTCGCGCGGCCGAACGCCAGCGGAATGGTGTGGTCGCGTCCCATGGCGAAGAGGGTGCGGGTGACCTGGATGAGGGTGGTCTCGAGAGTGGCGATGGTCGACAGGGCGACCGCGATGATCAGGATCTTGCCGCCGATACCCGGCCAGATCTCGTCACCCAGGATGCTCAGCAGGTTGCCGTTGCTGTTGGCGATCGTCTTGGCCGGCAGGATGACCTCGACCGCGATGGTGAAGACCTCGAACAGCAGAAAGACGATGATCACGCCGATGATGCCGCCGCGACCGGCGGCCTTGCGGCCGTTCTTGGTCTCTTCGTTGAGGTTCGACGAGACGTCCCAGCCCCAGTAGTAGAACGCCGCGATCAGCGCGGCCGCGACGAAGCCGCCGACGCCGTTGAAGTGGCTGAAGCCCAGCCAGCTCCAGTCGAACGACGGCCCCTTGTGGTGGCCGGATGCGGCGTGAACAATCGCCAGAACGGCGAACAGCACCAGGATGGCGACCTCGATCGTCGACATGATCCACTGCGCCCTGGCCGTCACTCGGACGCCGACGAGCACCGCCCCCGCCATGATGAGGAACCAGACCGCGCCGATCACGGTGACCAGGAGGGTGTTGTCCGCCGCCTTCGGGTCGAATAGAGACACCGTTGCCGACCCGGCCGGGAGGGCTCCCGCGACCATGAAGATGGTGGCCGACACGACGAGCGCCCAGCCGGCGAAGAATCCGAGAATCGGCGTGAGCGCACGGCCCACCCACGAATACGCCGCGCCCGCGTTGACGTCGGCCCGGCCGAGGTACGAGAAGGCCCAGGCAATGCCGAGCATCGGGATGCCGCACCAGAGCAGGGCGGCGGGACCGGCGACTCCGGCGGCGGCGATCAGCACCGCGGTGGTGGCCGCGATGGAGTATGCCGGGGCGCTGCCCGCGACGGCCATCACGATCGAACCGGCCGCGGTGATCCCGTCGGCGCGCAGTTCGTGGTGCTCTTCGCGAGCCGGGGCGACTTTGGTCATGGGGATCTCCTGATGCTCGGGGTAGCGCGACGCTAGCAGTTCCCGGGCGCGCGGAACAATAGCCGCGCAACGGAATCAGCGGGATTTTTGCGCGAATACGGTTGATCTCGGCGCTGACTGGGCGCCGATCGACGAAAACCGCGGTGCGAGTCCGCCCGGCCCGTCCCTCGGATGCGGGAGGGATATTGCGCTTGACGCAGAGATGCGTTCGTGTAATATTGCACAGTCTGCAATAACAGGCCACTCCGCATCGTCACGAAGGATCTCCTTGTCTACTGCAACCGCGCCCGCCACGGCGCCCGCGAGCGACAGCCCGCAAGCCTCCAAGCCGATCATGTCGCACCGGCAGATCCTGCTGGTCATCTACGGCCTGATGGCCGGCATGTTCCTGTCGTCACTCGATCAGACCGTCGTCGGCACGGCGATCCGCACCATCGGCGATGACCTGCACGGCCTCGACCAGCAGGCCTGGGTGACCACGGCCTACCTGATCGTGTCGACGATCTCGGTTCCGATCTACGGCAAGCTCTCCGACATCTTCGGCCGACGCCCGCTCTTCATCTTCGGCATCGGGGTGTTCCTCGCCGGCTCGCTGCTGGCGTCGTTCTCGACCTCGATGTTCATGCTGGCCGGCTTCCGCGCCGTTCAGGGCCTCGGGGCCGGTGCGCTGATGTCGATTCCGCTCGCGATCATGGCCGACATCCTGGCACCGCGCGAGCGCGCCAAGTACCAGGGCTACTTCTTCGCGGTCTTCGGCATCTCGTCGGTGGTCGGCCCGCTGATCGGCGGCCTGTTCGCGGGCGCCCACGAGATCCTGTTCATCGCCGGATGGCGCTGGGTCTTCCTGATCAACGTGCCGATCGGCATCGGTGCCCTGATCATGGTGATCTCCTTCCTGCACCTGCCGAAGTTCCACCGCACCGTCAAGCAGCGCATCGACTGGTGGGGTGCCACCTCGGTGATCGTGGCGCTCGTCCCGCTGCTGCTCATCGCGGAGCAGGGCCGCACCTGGGGCTGGACCTCGCCGGCCGCCTTCGCGTGCTACATCATCGGCGCCGTCGGCCTGGTCGCGTTCATCCTGATCGAGCGCGCGATGGGCCAGGACGCGATCATCCCGCTGCGCCTGTTCAACTCGCGCGTCTTCTCGATGTCGACGGTGCTCGGCGTGCTCGTCGGCTTCGGGATGTTCGGTGCGATGCTGACCCTCCCGCTCTACCTGCAGATCGTCACCGGCCTGAACCCCACCGAGTCGGGCTTCGCGCTCATCCCGATGATCGTCGGTCTGATGCTCTCGTCGATCGGCTCCGGCCAGATCCTGTCGAAGACCGGCCACTACCGGATCTTCCCGGTGACCGGAACGCTCACCATGGCGGTCGGGTACCTGGTGCTGACCTTCCTCACGGTCGACAAGCCGCTGTGGTACCTGATGATCGCGATGTTCCTGATCGGTCTGGGCCTGGGTCAGCTGATGCAGACCCTGACCATCGCCAGCCAGAACTCGGTCGAGGCGCACCAGATGGGGGTCGCGACCAGCGCATCCACCTTCTTCCGCCAGATCGGTGGAACCCTGGGCGTGGCGATCCTGCTCTCGGTGCTGTTCTCGGCGCTGCCGGGCAACATCACGGGCAACCTCCAGTCGGACAAGCCGCTTCTCACCTCGGCGCTCTCGGCGGCGGTCAACCCGAAGGTGGCCGGCGCCAGCGAGAACAAGGCGATAATGAAGCAGCTCTGGACGCCGATCGTGTCGCCGCTGGAGTCCGGAATCCAGAAAAAGCTCGACGCCGGAGTCGCCCAGGCGCTCGCCGGCGCGGATCAGGCGGTGACCGCCCAGGTGACCGCCGCGGTGAACGCGCAGGTCGCGGCGGGCGCGATCCCCGCGTCAGCCGCGCCCGGCATCATCGCCGGCCAGGTGGCTGCCGCCAAGCCCGGAGCCGAGCAGGCCGCACTCGCCGCGGTCGCTGCGAAGACCCACACCACGGTGACCGGTTCGTCGGTGTCGGTGGACTGGAGCAACTCCGCTCAGCGCGGGTACTGGGTCGATCAACTGGTGCCGAGCATCCAGAAGAAGCTGGCGGATGCCAACGGTTCCGCATCGAAGGCGTCCAGCAGCACCACGAGTGACACGTCGTTCCTGAACGGCGCCGACCCGCGGCTCGCGAAGCCGTTCCTGGTCGGATTCAACAGCTCGGTCGTCACCGTCTACTGGATCGGCCTGCTCGTGATCCTGGTCGCCTTCATCGTGAGCCTGTTCTTCAAGGTGCCGCCGCTGCGCAAGACGTCGGCACTGCAGGAGCAGGCCGACAAGGCGGGCATGACCGAGACCGGCAGCATCCGGACGGCGCTCCAAGAGGCCGAGGTCGCGCTGTCGGAAGCAGAATGACCACCGTCTCCGACGACCGCGCAGCTTCCGAACGTGCAGCGGAGTCCGGGCTCGAGCCCGGGCTCCGCGAACGGAAGAAGCTGCAGACCCGCCGCGCGATCCACGAGGCCGCGCTGGAGCTGATCGACGAGCAGGGGCTCGAGGCCACCACCATCGATCAGATCTGCGCCGCGGCCGACGTCTCGAGCCGGACCTTCTTCAACTACTTCCCGTCGAAGGCGGCGGCCCTGCTGCAGCTCCCCGACACGACGATCAGTCCCGAGGTGCGGGAGCGCTTTCTCGCCGCGCGCGGCGGGCTGGTGCTTGCGCTGTGCGACGTGGTGGGCAGCAGCTCGGAGGGCGGGCCCGACCGGGGGCGGCTGAAGAAGCTGGTCGGGCGGCATCCCGAGCTGCTCAGCATTGTGATGACCATGATGACCGAGACCCGCAGTCAGTACATCGCCCTCGCCTCCGAGCGCGCAAGCAGCCCGGAGCACGCCGACCTCGCGGTCACCATCGTGATGGCCGCCTTCGGCCGTCTGATGCATGATCCAGTCGACTCCGACATCCCCCTCGCCACGCGGCTGCGCAACCAGGTCGAGCGGATGAGCAGCGTCCTCGACGAGCAGTTGAGCTGATCGGGCAGTTGAGCTGATCGCGGTGAGCTAGCGGCGCTTCTCCTGCGCGCGCCGCTCGGCACGGTTGGCCGGAGCGGGCTGACCGTCCGTCCGCTGACCGAACGCGCCGCGCGCCCCGCCCTGCTGACCGCCGCCTTGCTGGCCCGCGCCGGGCTGGCCGCCGCCCTGCTGGCCGCCGCCCTGGCCGAATGCCGGGCTGAGCGTGGCATCCGCCTGCCGCTGTTGCGCCTGCTGCGCCAGTGCCGTCGCCGCCCGTTCGAGCTGGCCACGCTGGTTGCGCACCTCGACCTCGCCTTGGGCATCGGCGCTGGGCGCCGAGTAGCTGAAGCCCGACTCCGGGTTGCCGGCCTCGCCGAGACCGCGTGCCGCGACTCGCGCGTCGCCGTCCGCGCCGGTGACCTCGACCTCGAGATTGAAGAGGAAGCCGACCGACTCCTCGCGGATCGCACCCATCATGTTCTGATACAGCGAGAAGCCCTCGCGCTGGTACTCGACCAGCGGGTCGCGCTGAGCCATCGCGCGAAGTCCGATGCCGTCTTTCAGGTAGTCCATCTCATAGAGGTGGTCGCGCCAGCGCCGATCGATCAGCGAGAGCACGACTCGGCGCTCGAGCTCGCGCATGGCGGCCTCGCCCAGCTGCTCTTCGCGCCGCTGGTAGGCGATACGGGCATCCGACAGGATCTCGTCGGTGAGCACCTTCGGTGTGAGGCGGCCCTTGCCGACCTCGTTGAGCACCTCGTCGACGGTGATCGAGACCGGGTAGAGCGTCTTCAACTCGGTCCACAGCGCGTCGAGATCCCAGTCGTCGCTCGAGCCCTCGCTGGTGTGCTGGTCGACGACCTCGCCGACCACGTCGGCCAGGAACTTCTGCACCCGCTCGTGCAGGTCGTCGCCCTCGAGGATGTGTCTGCGGTCGCTGTAGATCGCCTCGCGCTGGCGGTTGAGCACGTCGTCGTACTTCAGCACGTTCTTGCGGATCTCGGCGTTGCGGGCCTCGACCTGCGACTGGGCCGAGCGGATGGCGCGGCTCACGACCTTCGACTCGATCGCCAGGTCGTCGGGCACCGACGAGCGGCCCATCAGCGCCTCGGCCGCGCCGGAGTTGAACAGGCGCATCAGGTCGTCCTGGAGCGACAGGTAGAAACGGCTCTCGCCGGGGTCCCCCTGACGGCCGGATCGACCGCGCAGCTGGTTGTCGATGCGGCGCGACTCGTGGCGCTCCGTGCCGAGCACGTAGAGCCCGCCCGCCTCGACGACCCTGGCGGCCTCGGTCTCGACCGCTCGCTTGGTCGACTCGTAGACGGCATCCCATGCCGCCTCGTACTCGTCGGGCGTGTCGATCGGGCTCAGGCCCTTGTCGTGCATCTGCGCAACGGCGAGGAACTCGGCATTGCCACCGAGCATGATGTCGGTGCCACGACCGGCCATGTTGGTGGCGACCGTGACCGCTCCGATGCGGCCGGCCTGCGCGATGATCGCGGCCTCTCGTGCGTGGTTCTTGGCGTTGAGCACCTCGTGCTTGACGCCGCGCTTGGCGAGCAGCCGCGAGAGGTACTCGCTCTTCTCGACGCTCGTGGTTCCGACCAGAACCGGCTGGCCGGCGCGGTGACGCTCGACGATGTCTTCGACGACCTGGTCGAACTTGCCGGTCTCGTTCTTGTAGACCAGGTCGCTCTGGTCTTTACGGATCATCGGCTTGTTCGTCGGGATCACGATCACCCCGAGCTTGTAGGTGCTCATGAACTCGGAGGCCTCGGTCTCGGCGGTTCCGGTCATGCCCGACAGCTTGGAGTACAGGCGGAAGTAGTTCTGCAGGGTCACCGTGGCCAGGGTCTGGTTCTCGGCCTTGACCTGCACGCCCTCTTTGGCCTCGATGGCCTGGTGGATGCCCTCGTTGTACCGGCGCCCGACCAAGATGCGGCCGGTGTGCTCGTCGACGATGAGCACCTCGCCGTTCATCACCACGTAGTCCTTGTCGCGCTTGAACAGCGCGCTGGCCTTGATGGAGTTGTTCAAGAACGAGATCAGGGGGGTATTGGCCGACTCGTACAGGTTGTCGATGCCGAGATAGTCTTCGACCTTCTCGATGCCCGGCTCGAGCACGCCGACGGTGCGCTTCTTCTCGTCGACCTCGTAGTCCTCGCCCTCGATGAGACGGCTGGCGATGCCGGCGAACTCGGCGAACCAGCGGTTGGCCTCTCCGGATGCCGGTCCCGAGATGATCAGCGGCGTGCGGGCTTCGTCGATCAGGATCGAGTCGACCTCGTCGACGATCGCGAAGTGGTGACCGCGCTGGACCATGTCGCTCGCGGTCCACGCCATGTTGTCGCGCAGGTAGTCGAAGCCGAACTCGTTGTTCGTTCCATACGTGATGTCGGCTGCGTACTGCTCACGGCGCTGCTCGGGCGTCTGGCCGTTCAGGATGACGCCGGTGGTCATGCCGAGCGCGCGGAACACCCGCCCCATGAGTTCGGACTGGTAGCTCGCGAGGTAGTCGTTGACCGTCACGACGTGGACGCCGCGCGAGGTCAGCGCGTTGAGGTAGGCGGCCGAGGTGGCGGTCAGGGTCTTGCCCTCACCGGTCTTCATCTCGGCGATGTTGCCCAGGTGCAGGGCGGCACCGCCCATCAGCTGCACGTCGAACGGGCGCATGCCGAGCGTGCGCTTGGCCGCCTCGCGCACCGCGGCGAAGGCCTCGGGAAGCAGGTCGTCGAGCGACTCCCCCGCGGCGTAGCGCTCGCGGAGCTCGACCGTCTCATTGCGCAGTTCGTCGTCCGTCAGTTCGGAGAACGCGTCTTCGAGGTGGTTGACCGCCTCGGCGTAGTTCTTGAGCCGGCGCAGGGTGCGACCCTCGCCGACACGCAGCACTCTTTCGAGGACATTCGCCACGGGTTGACTCCACTCGCTTCGGGGCCTGCTGGTGCGGGCACAGTCTTACGCCCACCGTTACCGGCGCGTAATCGTAGCAAGCCTACCGAGTGGGCTCCTGACAGCGCCGGAGCCGGGGCGCTCCGGCGCGCGAGTCAGCGGCGCGCGCCGATCAGTTCGTCCGCCGGTTCTTCGAGACCGATGACTCCGTAGTCCCAGCCCGTGCGGCGGTAGACCACGCTCGGACGATCGCTGACCGAGTCGATGAAGAGGAAGAAGTCGTGGCCGACCAGCTCCATGCGGTCGACCGCCTCCTCTTTGGTCATGCGCTCGGCGGGGAACACCTTGTCGCGGATCACGACCGGGCTCCAGTCTTTCTCGGGCTCGTCGGCGGACACCACCGGAATGGATCCCGTGGTCACCGCGTCGATCACCTCGGGGCTGGCCGGGGTCAGGTCGGTGCCGGCGAATCCCCCCGCAGACGCCTCGCGCAGCGACGTGGGGCGGTGCTGCCCACGGTGGACCTTCTTGCGGTCCTTGGCCTGCCGGATGCGCTCCACCAGCTTGTCGAGCGCCATGTCGAATGCGGCGTACTTGTCGGCGCCGCCCGACTCGGCGCGCACGATCGGACCGGGACCGATCAGGGTGAGTTCGACGCGGTCGTCGCCGCTGGTTCCGTGGGTCTCGTGGTGGCGGAGCACCTTGATCTCGAGGGCGAGAGCCTTCTCGGCGAGGTGCTCGACACGCTCGGACTTCTCGATGGCGTAATCCTCGAATCGATCGGGGATCCCCACTCCACGACCGGTGACCGTGATGTCCATGGCAGCCTCCTCCTGCTCCTTGCGGGCGGAAACCGTCGGGTTCGGGCGGTTTTCTCGTCCGCACTTTTGCCCACCGTAGCCCCGCAGCCCTGCGATGTCACGGAAAGCCCGCTGGGCGTTCGCGCGGAGTCATCACAGCGGGGCCGAAGAGCTTCGGCGTCGACGCGACAACCGCGGCGGCCACCACCTCGCCGCCCTCGGAACGCAGCGCCGCGGCCGCCGCGGCCAACGTCGCCCCGGAGGTGACGACGTCGTCGACGAGCAGGAACCGCCGCCCGGCCACGGACGCCGTGACCTCGAACGCGTCCTCGAGATTGCGCGCGCGCTGCTCGACCGACAGGGTCTTCTGCGCCGCGTGGGAACGTGCCGGGGCGAACACCCGAACCCGTTCGAGCCCCGCGCGTGAGATCAGGGCGGGCACCGGGTCGAACCCGCGCCGACGGCGGGCGCGCCGGGTGCCCGGAACCGCCACCAGCTCGGCCCCGCGCAGGTCGATGGCGGCACCCGCCTGCACGACAGCTGCGGCGAGCGCCGGAGCGAGGACGCGCGCCAGCCCGGGCCGCCCCTGCTCTTTGAACGCCAGGATCACCTCCCGCACCACCCCGGCGTAGTCCAACCCCGAGAACACCGGCGTGCCATCGGGCAACCGCCTGCCGCTCGCCTCCGGCCGGAGCGCGGCACGGCAGTCGGCGCATACTGCCCGGTCGGCGGCACCGCATCCCGCGCAGTCGACCGGCAGCAGCAGCGCGAGCGCATCGAGCGCTGCCTCGCGAAGGGGGCCGAGCTGAGCGCGGAGGTCGAAGAGCACGATGCCACCGTGCGGCGCGCACGACGAGAGCGCGGCGCCGCCGCGGGATCCGTGGAGAACGGCTACTGCTGCGAGGCCAGGAAGGACGCGTTGAGACCGGTGTCCTGCCAGCCGAGGCTGCCGCTCAGGCTGAACACCGAGCCCGAGGAGTCCAGCACGCGGATCCCGCTCGGTCCGTTGCCCCCGACCACGGCGACGCCGTCGTTCAGCGAGCCGAGGCGCTGCTTCTGACCGCCGAGGTCGTAACTGTCGACGACAGTGGCGTCGCTGTCCCGGGTGAGGGCGACCACGCTTCCACTGCTCGCCCAGGAGGCACCGAGGATCGGATTGCCGCCGGTGGCCAGATAGTTGGGCGGCCCCAGCGAGGTCGGCACCAGGTCTTTGTCGCGGATGATCCCGGCGACGAACAGCTTCGGACCCGACGAGGTGCGAGCCGCCATCAGCAGGCGCGTGCCGTCGCGCGAGACCGTCATCGAGATCACCTGGCCGTCGAAGCTGAAGGCCACCGGATGCGGCTTGCCCTCGACGTCGTAGGCGATGATCGATCCCGGCTTGTCGGTCGGCACGCTCCAGACGAAGTCCTCCGGATCCAGTGACGGCACCGCGAGCCCCGGGCGGCTGTCGAGCACGACCGCGGCGGAACCGTCGCGCACGATCGACACCCCACCCGGTGTCAGCGCCGCCACCTGATCGCCGTTGTGGCCGACCGCCGCGCCGAGCATGGCCAGCTTGTCGATCGCCGGGCCGATGCCGGGCAGGGGGCGGACCGAGCCGCCCACCAAGGTGCCGAACTGACCCTTCTGGAATCCGATCGGATCGGGCAGAACGGTCTCGAGATGGTCGGGCTCGGGCCCGTCGCTGACCGTCAGCGGGAATCCGCCGACCGTGATCGAGGCGCCGGCCGGCGCGACGGTGCTCAGGCTCTGGGTGAGCTGCTGCGTCATCCGCCTCCTGCCCGCGGCCGACTCCGCAGACACCTCGGACGTCAGATCGACGGTGGCGCGCCGGTTCGAGTCGATCGCGGGCGCGCCGGTCAGCGTGGTTCCGCTCGGGAATGCCGTGACTACCGCACCCTTGAGCCACTCGGGCGGCCCGGCCAGCAGCCCCTTCACGATGCGCGACGCCTGCGTGCCGTCGGCGAACCAGCGCCGGTCGGGAACCAGGTACTGGAAGGTCGGGTCGAAGAAGTACAGATCGTAGGAGTGGACGAAGGAGGCGAAGCGATTGGGCGTCAGCACGGTTCCGTCGGGTGCGCTGGAGATGCGCCACTGCCCCTTCGCATCCTTCTGGAAATGGAACTGCAGCGGCTTGCTCGGGGCGTCGACGTAGCTGGTGTACTGGCCGGTGGCATCCACCTCGGCCGAGACCGAGACGGCGATCTGCAGCACGTTGTCTCCGATATCGGCCGGCTGGATCGGGCTCGAGCTGATCAGGGTGCCGGCATTCGGATTCCACTTGTTGCGGAATCCATCGGTCAAGAACTCGCGCGCGACCGAATAGTTGAGCTGGGGTCCGCGGCCCGCCTTGATGAATCCTTCGAGGATGTCCTGCTGGCTTGCGCCCTTGACCGGGTGGTCGGGCAGCGTGATCGGCTCGGCCCCCGCGCCGCCCTGCGGCACGGTCAGCTTCGAGACGTCCCCGCTCATCGGGATGTTGGCGCAGCCCGCCAGGACCAGCGCGACCGCGAGCACCACGGCTCCGACTGCCGCCCGGCGCCTCACGCGGCATCCTCCTCGGGCGGCATCGGGATCGGCGACCCCATGACCTGCGCGCCGAACTGCCGCGGAAGGGTGAGGCGGAAGCAGCTGCCCTGCCCCTTCTCGGACCAGACGTCGAGGCGCCCGCCGTGCACCGCCGCATCCTCGAGGGCGATCGCCAGGCCGAGGCCGGTGCCGCCGGTGGTCCGCTGGCGCGACGGGTCGGCCCGCCAGAAGCGGTCGAAGACCCGGGCCAACTCGGCCTGCGTGAGCCCGATGCCGTGGTCGCGCACCGCGATGGCGACGGCATCCGCATCGCTGTCGACGTAGACATCGATCGGCAGGCCTTCGCCGTGGTCGATGGCGTTGCCGAGCAGGTTCTGCAGGATGCGGCGGATGCGGCGCGCATCGACATCCGCCTCGAAGTACCCGCCCGGCGCCACCAGGCGGATCTCGGTCTGCTTCTCCTGGGCGAGCGGAGCGACCGCCTCGATGGCATCCTCGACCAGGCGCACCAGGTTGGTCGGATCGGTCTCGAGCTGCACGGCACCTGCGTCGTAGCGGCTCATCTCGAGCAGGTCGGCGAGGAGCACCTCGAAGCGCTGCGTCTGGGCGTGCAGCAGTTCCGCGGTACGGGCGGTGGCCGGCGGGAAGGTGTCGCGCTGGTCGTAGAGCACATCGCCGGCCAGGCGGATGGTGGTGAGCGGGGTGCGCAACTCGTGCGAGACATCCGAGACGAAGCGCTGCTGCAGGCGCGACAGGTCGGCCAGCTGCCGGATCTGGCGCTGCATGCTGTCGGCCATCCGGTTGAACGATCTCGCCAGCACCGCCAGCTCGTCGTCGCCGCGCTCGCGGAGCCGCTCCTCGAGCTGGCCGGCCGCCAGCTTCTCGCTGGTCTCGGCCGCCAGCCGCACCGGGCCGACGATCAAGCGCACGATCAGGTAGGCGACGGCGCCGATCAGCAGCACCAGGGCGAGCCCGCCGAGCACCAGCGTGCGCTGCACGAAGTCGAGGGTCTGCTGCACATCGCTGAGGTTGTAGACCAGGTAGAGCTGGTACTGGCCGGCCTCCGGGACGTCGAGCAGCGAGCCGACGATGATCCCGGGATCGGTGCGCCCGGCCTTGTCGGGCACCGCGATCGACTGCCAGGAGAGCTGTCCCGTCCCCCCGGCCTGCACCGACTTGGTCAGCGCGGTGCTGGGATGGAGCTGCTCGAAGCCCTCGCTCGCCCTGTTCTCCATCAGCGACGGCCCGGGCTGACCCGGCGCGCGCAGGATGGCGATGAGTGTCGCCGACGAGACGGTCGCCTGGATGGCGCTGGTGGCGTTGTCCTCCGCCGACTCGAAGTCGGTGGAGTCGCTCAGGTCCTGGGTCTGGGTGAACACCGTCTGCGCGCTCGTGGTCGCGCGGCCGGCCTGCGTGGTCACCTGCTGAAACCGCTGTTCGAACAGATTGGAGCTGACGCTGGTCGAGATGTACGCGCCGATCGCGGTGATGGCGATGGCCGACAGGAGAACAGTGATGGCCACGGTGCGGATGCGCAGCGAACCGCGCCAGAGGCGCGCGATCCGGCGCAGCCCCTCGCGCCAGTTCCGCCAGTCCATGCGCATGACAGGAACCTACGTCACGGCCCCTGCGCGATAGCCGACACCGCGCACGGTCGTGACGATGCGCGGGTTGTCGGGATCGTGCTCCACCTTGGCGCGCAGGCGCTGCACGTGCACGTTGACCAGGCGGGTGTCTGCCTTGTAGTGGTACCCCCAGACCTGCTCGAGCAGCATCTCGCGGGTGAACACCTGCTGGGGCTTGGCCGCGAGCGCCAGCAGCAGTTCGAACTCCAGAGGGGTGAGGTTGATGCGGCCGTCGCCCCGACGCACCTCGTGACCGGCCACGTCGATCACCAGATCGCCGATGCCGATCGCGTCACTGGTGGTGGGGAGGGTGGGGCGCAGCCGAGCCCGGATGCGCGCCACCAGCTCTTTGGGGTTGAAGGGCTTGACCACGTAGTCGTCTGCACCGCTCTCGAGGCCGCGCACGACATCCGAGGCATCGCCCTTGGCGGTGAGCATGATGATCGGCACGCCGCTCTCGGCGCGGATGTGGGCGCACACCTCGATGCCGTCCATGCCGGGCAGCATCAGATCGAGCAGCACGAGGTCGGCCTTGCCGGAGCGGAACAGATCGAGCGCAGCCTGCCCCTCGCCGGCGAACTGCGGCTCGAAGCCCTCGGCGCGCAGGACGATGCCGATCATCTCGGCGATGGCGGGGTCGTCATCGACCACCAGGATTCGCGCGTTCATCGTCCTCGTCAGTGCCAGGGCGCCCCGGAACAGGGCGCGGATGTTCTCGCCCCAGAGTAGTCGGGCCGGACCCCCTCCCGCGCTTTCGGCGGCGGGGCAGCCCCCGCGACGAGCCCGCCGCGGTACCGTGGTGCCGTTTCCAGTAACCATTCAGATTGGACGAAACATGGCCGACGCGCCCGCCCCTCATTCCCTGCTCTCCCGTCTCATCGCCGAGACGTTCGGCACCTTCATGCTGGTGTTCGGAGTCGTCGGCGCCGCACTGTTCATCTCTGCTAAGACCGGACCGCTGGGCATTGCTCTCGCGGTGGGTCTCGCAGTGCTCACCTCCGCGTACGCGGTCGGCCATATCTCGGGCGGTCACTTCAACCCCGCCGTCTCGGTGGGCGCGGCCGCAGCGGGACGGATGGCCTGGAAGGACGTGCTGCCCTACATCGGCGCCCAGCTGGTCGGCGGCATCGTCGCGACCCTCGTGCTCTGGCTGATCGCTCGCACCAGTGGCGGCAAGTTCACCGCCGACTTCGGCGCCGTCTCGAACGGATACGGCGGGTCGTTCTTCGGTCTGGTCGCGGTGATCATCATCGAGATCGTGATCACCTGCCTGTTCCTCTGGATCATCCTCGGCGTCACGGCGCCCAACGCGAGTGTCACGGCCGGCTTCGCGCCGCTCGCGATCGGCCTGGCTCTGACCCTGTTCCACCTGATCGCCATCCCGGTCGACAACGCCTCGTTGAACCCGGCCCGCTCGATCGCCACGGCGATCCTCGGCGGCGGAGTGCCGCTCGGCCAGGTATGGGTCTTCATCGTGGCCCCGACCGTCGGAGCCCTGATCGCCGGCTTCACCTGGAAGGCGCTGTTCGCGCGCGGCAAGTAGTCGCTGCGCGTGAGGCGCGACGAAGGCCCCGGGTTCGCGCCCGGGGCCTTCGTTCGCTGCTAGTAGCGGTAGTGGTCGGGCTTGTACGGCCCGTCCACCGGGACGCCGATGTAGGCGGCCTGGTCGGGCGTCAGCTCGGTCAGTTCGACTCCCAGAGCATCCAGGTGCAGCCGCGCCACCTTCTCGTCGAGCTTCTTGGGCAGCACGTAGACGCCGACCGGGTACTCGGGCAGGTTGGTGTACAGCTCGAGCTGGGCGAGCACCTGGTTGGTGAACGAGTTGCTCATCACGAACGACGGGTGCCCGGTGGCGTTGCCGAGGTTCATCAGGCGCCCCTCGCTGAGCACCAGGATGCTGCGGCCGGTCGGCAGGCGCCACTCGTGCACCTGAGGCTTGATCTCGACCTTGACCGCACCGGCCAGCGACTCGAGCCCCGCCATGTCGATCTCGTTGTCGAAGTGACCGACGTTGGCCACGATGGCCAGGTGCTTCAGGCCGAGCAGGTGGTCGAGGGTGATCACGTTCTTGTTGCCGGTGCCCGAGATCAGGATGTCGATCTCGTCGATCACGCTCTCGATGCGGGCGACCTGGTAGCCGTCCATCGCGGCCTGCAGCGCGTTGATCGGGTCGATCTCGCTCACGATCACGCGCGCACCCTGCCCGCGAAGGGCCTCGGCAGCGCCCTTGCCGACATCGCCGTATCCGGCCACGAAGGCCACCTTGCCGCCGATCAGCACGTCGGTCGCGCGGTTCAGGCCGTCGGGCAGTGAGTGCCGGATGCCGTACTTGTTGTCGAACTTCGACTTGGTCACCGAGTCGTTGACATTGATGGCCGGGAACAGCAGCTCGCCGCGCTGCGCCAGCTCGTAGAGCCGGTGAACACCGGTGGTGGTCTCCTCGGTGACGCCCAGGATGCCCGCGGCGACCTTGGTCCAGCGGTCGGGGCTCGACGCCAGGGAGCGGCGGAGCACATCGAGGATGATGCTCCACTCGTGGCTCGCCCCGGGCTCGGTCGCGGGGACGGAGCCGGCCAGTTCGTATTCGCGCCCGGTGTGCACCAGGAGGGTGGCATCCCCGCCGTCGTCGAGGATGAGGTTCGGGCCGTCGAAGTCGCCCTCGTAGCCGGCAGCCGCCGACCAGTCGAAGATCTGCTCGGTACACCACCAGTACTCCTCGAGGGTCTCGCCCTTCCAGGCGAAGACCGGCACGCCGGCGGGCGCGTCGACCGTACCGGTCGGGCCGACCGCAACGGCGGCGGCCGCGTCATCCTGGGTCGAGAAGATGTTGCAGCTGGCCCAACGCACCTGGGCGCCGAGCGCCACCAGCGTCTCGATCAGCACGGCGGTCTGCACCGTCATGTGCAGCGAGCCGGCGATGCGAGCGCCCTTCAGCGGCTGCGACGGCCCGAACTCGGCGCGCAGGGCCATGAGCCCCGGCATCTCGTGCTCAGCGAGCCGCAGCTGGTGGCGGCCGGCCTCGGCGAGCGAGAGATCGGCGACTTTGAAGGGAAGTGTGGTCTGCGCGGTGTCAGGCATGCCTCTATTGTGACAGCCCGAGCGGGTGATCACGCCCGGACGTCGAAAAGCAGCCCAGGTGGTCTGCGGCTAGGCGCCGAGCTGATCGAGCACGACATGCCGGACGACCTGCCAGCCCTGCGGCGCGGACAGTCTCTCGGCGTGGCGCGCGCAGAGGTCGTAACTGTGCGGCTCGTGCCGCGTGCTGAGCGGGCCGAGCACCGCCATCGCATCGGCGTAGTCGTAGGTGAGCGTCGCGACAGCCTCGTTTCCGCAGGCGACCTTGCTGCACGGGCGGGGCATGCCGCCACGATAAACCCGAGGGCCGACGGCTCCGCGCAGCCACGCTTAGACTTGCCGCATGGCCGGCTCGACCCGACGCGTGTCCGCCCGCTCGGGGCGCCGCGATCGGCACGGGCGCGGCATCCGGTCGGCGGTGACCGGGCCGGCGCTCGAACCCATCCGCACCCGAGCCGACTTCTTCGACTCGTGCGTCGCGTCGGCGGTCGAGTACGTGCAGGACGAGTGGCCGGACGAGCTGGCCGGCGTCAGCTTCGAGGTGGCGGGCGTGCCGCGCGGCGAGCCGGGACCGTCGGGTGTCGAGCGGTGGCGGGTCAGCGTCCGCGAGCGCCGGGTCGTGCTCTACCGGCTGCCGATCGAGCGACTGGCCCACCTGCACAAGGACGACGAGTGGCACCGCAGATCGTTCATCGAGAGCTGCGTGTTCCGCGCCGTCGCGGAGTTGCTCGGCAAGGACCCGTGGGACATCGCGCCGGAGCGCTACCGGCACTTCTGAGCCTTTCGCCGGATCGTTCCGAGCGCTCGGTCAGGGGTGGATGACGATCGGCCCGGATACCGGACCGGCCGACGCGACGGGGTAGTGCGCCAGTTGCGCGCTGCCGGCGTACGAGACCGCGGCGTTCAGGCCCCTCGCCTGCTTCAGCAGATAGACCGTGTCCGGATCCACGGCGATCGACGCCGAACCGCCCGCCGGGATGGTCAGCGAGAGGTTCCCGCCTCCCCCCTGGGCGACCAGGGTCAGCGAGACATCCGCCTTGGTCGGGTTGACCACCGAGAGCATCGGGGACGGACCGCGCGCGATCGCCACCGCCGTGTCGCCGTTCAGCACCGGTGACGGGCTGAACCAGGCGAAGTCCGAGGGGGGCGCGACCGTATCGCTGACGCTCGCGCCCGCACCGCCCGGCGACGGGTCCACCGCGGTCGAGACCCGCACCCCGGCGACCACCGGCTGATCGGCGTCGATCACGACCGAGTACAGACCGTCGGGAATGGCCACGGTGCCCGAGTCGGTGCCCGCTGCCGAGTCGAGGCCGAGCTCGGTGACCTGGCCCGAGCTGACATCCATCTCGAAGGACAGCCCGTCGAGCTTGGCCTCCTGCGGCACCATGCTCACCTGGACCTTGGCCGCATGGGTGCCCGGCACGGCGACGCGCACGGCCGCCACGACATCGTCCCAATCGGAAAGGGCCAGGGTCTTGTTGACCCCGATGGCGTCGAAGATCCGCACCCCGGCGATGACCAGGTGCTTCGCGGGAGCGCCCGCGGCGCCGATCAGGTCGATGCCGCCCGCATCCAGTCCCCGCACGATCGACTGCTGCAGAGCGGCGACCACCTGCCCGCCGCGCGAGACGACGTGAACGACGGGCGTCGCGACATCCGGCGCGTAGCCGGCCAGCGGGATGACCCGCTGAGAACCCGCCTTGACGACGATGCCCGACATACCCGGGGCGCTGACCGGCCCGTCGGAGCTCAGGATGGTGAGGGCGACTGTCGCGTCGACGGGCGACGGGTTCGTCAGCGTCAGAAGGGTGGTCCGGCCGACCGCCGTCGATCCGCCCACCAGCCAGATCGATCCGCTCGGCTCCGCGCACGACGAGGCGGCGAGCCCGGTGTAGTCCGAGGCGTCCGCGACCTGGGATTCGGCGCCGGCCAACGTCGCGCCGGCGGCGGCCGGGATGGTGAACTGCCGGGGCGCGGCGGAGCCTCCCCCGGTGCCCGCGTCGCTCTGCCCGACCGGCTGGCCGGTCAGCTCTGCGCCGATCCCGGCCGCGGTCACGGCGGGCGCGCCGAGCGCTGAGGGGGTGTTGGCGTTCTGGCCCGTCTCGTCACCCAGCCGCAGCAGCCCTCCAGGACAGACGCGCACCTGGTCGGCCGGTCGGGGGGTCACCGTGACGGTCGGCACCGCCACATGGTGCGACGGAATCGGCACCAGCCCGACGACGGCGATGACGACGACCGAGGCGAGGATGCCGGCCGTTCCGGCCGCGACACGGAGTCCGATGAGCGCGGCGCTCCGAGCTCGACCGGCGCGCTCGGGCGAGCGGCCCGGCTCGTTCGGCTCGTTCGGCTGGTTCGGGTCGTTCGGGTCAGACATCGTCGTCCTCGCGGAAGGTGTCTGCCGGGTCGTCTCCGGGCTGCGCGGTTTCGGTGACCACGCGCCGCCGGCGGGCGGTGGGGATCGCGAGCAGCAGGGCGAGCGCGACCACCAACCCCTGCCCGATCAGGATGCCGATCGCGGGCCTGGTGAGCGCCGTCCCCGGACTCGGAGCGCCCGCGTAGCTCTGCACCCGCCAGAACGTCCCGACCGGCGTATCGCTGACCGGGGTGAGCGCGGGCGCCGCATCCAGTGACTCGGCAAGGCGCTGGCGCACCGCGGCCGCTCCGCCGTCGGCGGCCGGAAGCAGCACGAACTCCACCCGGAACGCAGCAAGTGCGGGCACGGCGTCGAAGCCGCTGCGCGACGACAGGTTGCCGGCGAGCACGGCGAGGGTCCGTGCGGAGTCATCCACCGACGAGCGGGTCGCCCACAACGTGGAGGTCTCGTCGAGAGTCGTGCCGGCTCCGCGATCGAGGACGGCCGCCACCGAGCCGTCCTGCTGCGGATCGAGCACGAGCGTTCCGACACGCGGATGCGCGGCGGCCTCGGCCGTGATCAGCGCGGGGAGCAGCCGCGCGTCGCTCTTGGCGACCGCCGAGGTACCGAGCGGCGGGGCGAGCAGAAGGGGGGCGACAGCCGCGACCGCGGTCACCAGCACCGCGATCCCGACGACGGCACGAGCCGTGCCGAGGGCGTCGAGCGCGATCACTGCCGCGCCGATCAGGCCCAGCCAGTACAGGCTGAGGCCGGTGCCCGGCCAGGACGTCACCAGCTCCGCGCCGCTCGATGCGACGGCGAGGTGGGCCGAGGCGACAGCGGTGATCAGGCCGAGCAACGCGACGATCATGGCCGGGATGGCGCGCCGCGACCCCGGCAGGAAGATGGCAAGCAGCGCGATCGCCGCGAGTGGCGCGAGCAGGAGCGCCGGAGCGAGCACGCCGAGTCCAGCCGGCAGGCCGAGGGCTGCGGCGAGCGCCGCCCACCCGTCATCCGCTGCGGAGGGCAGACCCAGAAGCAGGTGCCAGCCCGAGCCGCTCGGAAAGGCCACCGAGGCCCCCGGATCGGCGAGCAGCCCCAGGGGGGAGCCGCGCAGCACCTGGGCGACCACCAGCGGTGCGAACAACGCGATGGCCGGAATCGGGATCCCGATCACCCGCACGAAGCCGCGCGGCCGGGCGAACGCCCAGGCCACGACCGCCACCAGCAGGGCGGGAGCGAGCACCGGCGCGCAGGCGGTCGCCGCCGCGAAGAGCAGCGCTGCGGCGGCCGATGCGCTCCACGAGCGGGCGCCCTCGATGCCGGCGAGCACCAGCCACGGCAGCAGCAGGTGCAGCAGCACGGCGCTCGGCCGACCGGCCGAGAGGGCGGCGAGCAACGGGGGTGCCAGCATCCAGAGCAGAGCGGCGAGCACCGGGGGCCAGCGGCGCTCGGTGAATCGCGTTGCGCACCACCAGGCGCCCAGGGCCGCGAACGGCAGAGCGGTCAGCCAGAGCAGCACGAGCGAGAGCGAGGGATTCCACGGCGTCAGCGAGCCGAGCAGGGCGACGACCACGACGAAGGGATCCGAGGGGCCGGTCAGTCCGTATCCGACGCTCCGGGCGCCCCAGGCCACGTGCGACCAGAGCGCGCCGACGTCGCCGCTGAGCGGCAGCAGCGCCCCGCCGGCGATCGCACCCGCGCCGAGGAGGCGCCAGAACAGTCCGACCCCGATCACCGCGGCGATGAGGGTGACCGCCGCCCCCCCGCCCCCGAAGAACGGAGCGCGCACCAGGTCCGGCTCCCCATCGCCGGCTGCCCGGTCCCGGGCGGCCGCGCGCAGCTGGCGCACCTGGTCCGCCGGGATGCGCAACGGAGCGATGGCCGCCCATCCGAGTCTCCTCTCGCGCCGCAGTCGGGCACGGGCGGGCAGGACTGTCCCGTCGAAGGCGACCCGGAAGGCCGCGGCGAACTCGCCGCCGATAGCGCCGGGGCGCTTGCCGAGCAACTCGCCGATCGACCGCAGCACGGCCAGCGGCACCAACGAGAGCCAATGGATGAGCAGCGCGCCGGCCGGCGCGTACACCATCCTGCGGTGCAGCTGCGCTGTTCGTGCGACCCGAGTGCGGCCGCGTGCCGACAGTGGACGGCGGCGCCCCAGGTCTTCCGGCCGGAGCCCGCGGCTGACCCGGGCGCCGGCCACCCGGATGACGCGGAAGCCCGCGAGGCGGGCGCGGATCGACAGGTCGAGCCCGGCATCCACCGACGCGAGGCCGCGGTCGAATCCGCCGAGCCGCTGCCAGACCGCGCGCTGCACGAGCATCGCGGACGACGCGACTCCCAGCACGTCGCCGTCCTGGTCGTGCTGAGCCTGGTCGAGTTCGTCCTCGACCAGCTCGACGGTGGCGCCGAGCCGCGTCAGGCTCTGCCCGTAGGAGTGGATCAGCGCGCGGTCGTCGGCGCTGACCACCTTCGGCCCGGCGATCGCCACCGAGGGGGCCACCTCGACCGCCGCGAGCAGCCGCTCGAGGGCGTCGCGCTCGGGAGCGGTGTCGGCGGTGAGCAGCCAGATCCAGTCGATGGTCTGGCCCGGCGTTGCGGACGGCGGCGCCTGCGCAAGTCCCAGGTCGATCGCGTCGGCGATCGGCAGGTTCGCCGCGCGCAGGTAGCGCGCCGAAGTCACGGCGCTGAGCAGTTCGGCGGTGGCGTCGGTCGACGCGCAATCGACCAGGATCACATCGTCGGGCGCCCTGGTCTGCTCGGCCACGGCCCGGAGGGTACGGTCGAGCCAGGGTTCCCCGTTGCGCACGACGAGGATCGCGGTGACTCGCGGCTGCATCGTTCCGAGGCTAGGCGCGCCTCACGGTGCGACCGGGAGGGACACGCCCCGAGCGGAAAGTCGTCAGGCGGTCTCGACGACCCGGGACGGGTCGCCGCGCGAACCGCGCGAAGGCCAGAAATGGCCTTCGCTGCTAGGCGGTTCGCGCCTTGCGCAGGCGTCGGCGCTCGCGCTCCGACAGTCCGCCCCAGATGCCGAACCGCTCGTCGTTCTGCAGCGCGTATTCGAGGCACTGGCCCTTGACCTCGCAGGTGGTGCAGATCTTCTTCGCGTCGCGAGTCGATCCACCCTTCTCGGGGAAGAAGGCCTCGGGATCGGTCTGGGCGCACAGCGCGTCGGACTGCCAGGCGAGGGGGTTGTCCGGGGCTTCCGTGTCGGCCGGGCGCAGGCCGGGGATGCCGAGGCGCACCGGGTCGACGAACCAATCGCCGGGAACCGACGGACGGTATTCGTTCCGCGTCATGTTCCACTCTCCCTTTCGCACCTTCGTGCCCCATTACATCTGTGTGGGGGCGTCCCCCGACGAAACGCCGTGCTTCTGGGTAATTACACCCGTGTAGTTCCTCCCGCGTCAAGTCGGGAATGGTAATTCTTTTTCCGGACTCAGCCCGGGTACGACGCGCCCGCGTTTCGCCGCGCCTCCCAGGCGCTCGCCACCATCTCGTCGAGGGTGTGCCGCATCCGCCAATCCAGGTCGCGGGCGGCCAGCTCGCCGCTGGCGACGATGCGCGGCGGGTCGCCTGCGCGGCGCGGCGCGATCCGGGGGGTGAAGGCGATCCCGGTGACCCGGGCGATCGCGGCCATGATCTCGGCGACCGAGACGCCCTCGCCGCTGCCGAGGTTGTATGCGGCCTCGACCGGTTCACCGGCATCCAGTCGCTGGGCGGCCACCACGTGAGAGCGGGCCAGGTCGGCGACGTGCAGGTAGTCGCGCACATTGGTGCCATCGGGGGTCGGATAGTCGTCACCGTTGATCTGCGGGGTGCGCCCCTCGACGAGGGCGTCGAAGACCAGCGGGAACAGATTGTGGGGACTCGTGTCGTAGATCGCCGGGTCACCGGAGCCGACCACATTGAAGTAGCGCAGGGCGGTGTGCCGGAGCCCGGTCGCGACGCCCTGGTCGGCCAACAGCCACTCGCCGATCAGCTTGGATTCCCCATACGGCGACTGCGGCGCCTTCGGCGTCTCCTCGGTCACCAGGTCGACGTCGGGAGTCCCGTAGACGGCGGCGCTCGACGAGAAGACGATCCGGTCGACGCCGCGGTCCTCCATGGCGCCCAGCAGCACCGCGGTGCCCGTGACGTTCTGCTCGTAGGTGTGCAGCGGGCGCTGCACCGAGACGCCGGCGTACTTGAATCCGGCGACGTGGATGACGCCGGTCACCTCGTGCTCGTCGATCGTGCGCATCAGCAGATCGCCGTCCAGGATGCTGCCGCGCACGAATGGCGCTCCCGCCGGCACGAACTCGACGTGCCCGCTCGACAGGTCGTCGACGACGACCGCGCGCATGCCGGATTCGAGCAGCGACCGCACCACGTGAGCACCGATGTAGCCGGCGCCGCCGGTCACCAACCAGGTCATGCCCCGAGGCTATCGGGCTCTAGCGAATGCGCGGCACCTGACGATAGCCATCCGTGATCACCGCGTGAATCGTTGCCACGACCGCGGCGACAAGGCCTGCCACCAGCAGGACGGCATCCATGATCTCCATGGCAGTAAATCTACGAGTGGCCACCGACAGCCAAGACTGGCATGATCGACACCGTCCCTCGATTTCCTGCCAGGAGGCCCGCGCGTGCTGAAGAACGTCGTCCTGATCGCCCTTCCCGGGGTCGCACCGTTCGAATTCGGAGTGATCTGCGAGGTGTTCGGCATCGATCGCAGCGACAGCGGCGGGCCGGAGTTCGACTTCACGATCGCGACCGCCGAGCCGGGCCCGGTGCGCACCAGCCTGGGCTACGACATGGTCATCACCCAGGACCTGTCGGTCGCCGCGAATGCCGATCTGATCGCGGTGCCCGCCCACCACATCCGCGGTTTCGGCGACGAGGCGACCGATGAGCGGGTGCTGCAGGTGGTGCGCGATGCCCAGGCCCGCGGCGCCTGGGTGCTGAGCGTGTGCAGCGGCGCGTTCGTGCTGGCCGAGGCGGGCATCCTCGACGGGCGCAAGGCCACCACCCACTGGATGCACGTCGACCGGCTGCGGCGCCGGCATCCCGAGATCGAGGTCGACGCCGACGTGCTCTTCGTGCAGGACGGCAAGGTGGTCACCAGCGCCGGAACCGCAGCCGGCATCGACGCCGCGCTGCACATCGTGCGCACCGAGCTCGGCGCCGCGGCGACCAACGTGATCGCGCGGCGCATGGTCGTGCCGCCCCAGCGCGACGGCGGCCAGTCGCAATACATCGAATCGCCGATCCCCGAGTGCCGCACCGACTCGCTCGCGACGGTCACGGAGTGGATGCTCGAGCACCTCGACGAGGACCTCACCGTCGACCAGTTGGCCCGCCGCGCCCTGATGTCCCCGCGGACCTTCGCGCGCAAGTTCCGCGCCGAATCGGGCACCACCCCCGCCGCCTGGCTCAACCGACAGCGCATCCTGCGCGCGCAGCAGTTGCTCGAGCAGAGCGACGAGGGGCTCGAGCAGATCTCGCAGCTCACCGGATTCGGCACGGCGGCCGTGATGCGCCACCACTTCCTCAAGGTGCTGCAGACGACGCCGACGAACTACCGGCGCGCGTTCGGGGAACGCGTCGCCGGGTAGGTGGGGCGTGCCGACCCTCGGGTCGCGCTCGATCGCCTTCATCTGACAACATCAAGGTCATGCCCGACATCGAGCCGACAGCGGACGAGAACTACACGCGCCGGTTGGTCGGTCTGCAGTCGAAGCGCTGGAAGCGGCTGTTCAACGTGCAGCTCCCCTGGCAACTGCACCTGCGTTCCCTGAAACTCGGGCGCACCCTCGATGTCGGCAGCGGCATCGGTCGCAATCTCGTCTCCCTGGGTGCGGGCTCGATCGGGGTCGACCACAACTCGTTCTCGGTCGCCACCGCGAACCAGGCCGGGCTCACCTCCTACACGGTCGACGAGTTCTTCGCCTCGAAGAAGCTGGCCGCGCCGCACAGCTTCGACTCGATGCTGGTGGCGCACGTGATCGAGCACCTCTCGCCCGCCGACGCCATCAGCGTCATCGGCAGCTACCTCCCGATGATCAAGCCGGGCGGTCGAATCGTGTGGATCACGCCGCAGGAGCGCGGATTCGCGTCAGATGCCACGCACATCAACTTCGTCGACTTCCCCGAGCAGTTGGCGCTCGCCGAGCACTTCGGGCTGGAGCCCGTGAAGCACTACTCCTTCCCCTTCCCCCGCTTCGTCGGCAAGTTCTTCACCTACAACGAGACGGTCGTGATCTCGCGGGTTCCGACCGCGTAGGCCTGCCGCCTCTCCTCCGTTCTCAGTGCGGGGTCGCAGCCAGCAGGGCGGCGATGTCGTGCTTGAGCTCGTCGAGGCTGCTGATCCCGTCCGCCTCGACGGACATCCAGCTTCCCGCCACGGCGAGGTCGGCCTGGCAGGTTTCTTCGTTGCAGAGCGCGAGCGCCGAGGTCGCGCCGGTGATCGACGTCGGCGCCAGGGTCCCCGTGTAGAAGCTCGGCGGCTGCGCCAGTTCCTGGCTCAGCGCCCAGGCGCCGCCCTGCACGAACTGGATTCCGAACAACGTGAGGCCGGAGGAGGCCTCGCGAGCCCAGCCGCACTGCTGGAAGCCGATCCGGGCCAGGGATGCCGAGGCCGCCGTCAGCGGACCCTCCATCGCGTAGTCCGTCTGCACCAGATCGGCGTGCCCGGTCGCCGTGCGCACCCGCGTCACCGCGTCGTCGGTGCAGAGCGACGCGCCGTCCCAGGCGGTGGGCGGCGTCCACAACGGACGATTCGGTCCCGCGCCCTGGACGCGGGCCACGACCCCGGCCAGCAGGGTGTGGAAGCGGCCGAGCGATCCGGTGGCCGGCTCCCCGTCGCCCCCGAGCGAGTTGTAGTCCAGTTCGATCCAGGTGGTTCCGATCAGCACCTGCGCGAAGCAGAAGAACTGCGGATCGCCCTGGCACATCACGTCGGATGCCGTTCCGAAGGTGTTGATCTCATCGCCGTCATTCGCGACGACATTGTCGTGGTACGCGCCGGCTGCATCGCTCAGCACATCCAGGCTGATGTAGTCCACGTAGCCGTTGTCCTGCCGGTCGTTCCCGCCCCAGAGGCAGTGCAGCCCGCCGACCTGTCGCGCGCCGACCTCGATGGCATCCTGAGGGGGCGTGCTCTCGGATTCGCGCACCGCGATCCCCGATGCCGCGGGGAACGCGGCCGCGGCGGTGGCGGACGGAAGCAGTTGAGCGCAGCTGGCCGGGATCGCGGACCGGGGCGCGGTCAGCGCCGCCGCAGTGGGAGTCGCGCTCGCGGTCGCGTGGTGGCCCCCGGACCCGGCCGGATGAGGGGTGGACGGGAGACCGCACCCGGCGAGCACGAGCAGAAGGGCACCCGCCGCCACGGCGCCCCTGGCGGCCGACACGATTCGCATGGCGCCGAACCTATCGGGATCGACGCATCAGCACCATGGGGAATCCCCCATGGTTCACGCCGTGGCACGCCCCGTGGAAGCGACGAACAGCATGCCGTCGCCGGAGACGGCGACCGACGGCTCATCGGCCACGTAGCAGGCGTGACCGCGCTCCAACCCGTGACCGTCGATCGTGACGGCCCCGCTCGTGCACAACGCGATGGCAGGGCCGGTGAGCGGCAGCGTCAGGCCGGCCGACGCGGCATCCGGCGACACGACGGTCAGCACGAAGTCGGGCACCTCCGGCCGGAACACCGCGACGCCCGGCCACGGCCGCTCGGGCTCGAGCGAGGGAACGGGCTGCGCCCGGAAGTCGAGCACCCTCAGCAACTCGGGCACGTCGACGTGCTTGGGGGTGAGCCCGCCGCGCAGCACGTTGTCGCTCGCCGCCATGAGCTCGATGCCGGTCCCCTCCAGGTAGGCATGGATGTTGCCGGCGGGCAGATAGAGCGCCTCGCCCGGCGACAGCACGGCCGTGTGCATGAGCAGCGAGATCGCGATTCCCGGATCGCCGGGGAACGCGTCCGCCAGCCGCCGGACGGTGTCCCACGACAGGTCGTCGTCGACCGCGCTCGCCTCGACGACCGCGGCGATCAGCTCGTCGACGCCGGCGCCGCGCGTGATCAGCCACTCGAACACCGGCTTCAGGGACGAGTCGTCGACGAGGCGCTCGAGCAGGGGTGCGATGCGTTCATCGTCCGAGACCGGCAGGAGCAATGCCCGGGTCTCGGCCACCGGGCGGAAGCCGCACAGGGCGCGGAACGGATCGCTCAGCGCGTAGATCAGCTCGGGCTTGTGGTACGGGTCGCGATAGCTCCGGTCCGGCGAATCGACGGGGATGCCCGCAGCGTTCTCGGCCGCGAACCCAGCCTGCGCCTGCGCGGTCGACGGGTGCGCCTGCAAAGACAGCGGGGATGCCGCCGCCAGCACCTTCAGCAGGAACGGCAGCCGCCCGTGCACCAGGCCCGCCAGCGTACCGGACTGGTTGGCGAGCTCGGACGGGGATCCGGGGTGCGCCCCGAACCACAATTCGGCCTGCGGGCGACCGGTCGGCGCGACGCCGAGCAGCGCCGGGATCGCCGTCGTCGAGCCCCACGCGTACTCGCGGGGCGTGTTGGTGATTTCGACGAACATCCGGCCGTTCCCCTTATGCGCTTGTCGACCCAAAGTACCAAGGGGCCGCCCATCCGGCCCGAGACAGCGCCCGCTACCCTGAAGCCATGAGCCGCAGAGAGGTCTACCAGCGAGTCCTGGCCACCCTCGGCTTCTTCACCATGACCGCGGGCGACCTCTGGCGCGACCTGCTCAGTTGGTGGGGCTGGGGGGCGATCTGCGTCATCCTGCTGATCCTGGCGATCATCGAGATCGTGCATGCCCGGGTGGATCTGCGCCGCCTGCCCTTCGCCCTGATCGGCTTCCTGCTGCTCATCCTGGTGTCGATCTTCTGGTCCGACTATCCGAGCGCGACGCTGGCCGGATGGGCGGCGACCTTCTCGGTCGCGTTCTTCGCCATCTTCCTCGCCACGGTGATCGACCTCGAGACGATGCTGCGCACCTTCGGGGTGGCGCTGCGCTGGATCCTCGGCCTGTCGCTGCTGTTCGAGTTCGTGGTGTCGGCGTTCATCCGCCATCCGGTGCTGCCGCTGTTCGTCGACTACTCGAGGCTCGACAAGATCCCGCCGGCCTTCTACTGGTCACGAGATCTGCTGTTCCACGGCGGGCAGATCCAGGGAATCCAGGGCAACTCGAACCTGCTGGCGCTCTCGGCCCTGCTGGCGCTCATCGTGTTCGCCGTGCAGTGGGTCTCGGGCACCGCGTCGAAGGTGTGGCTGGGGTTCTGGATCGTGGTCGCGTTCGGAACGATGGCCCTGACCCGATCGTCGACGGTGCTGATCGCGCTGGCCGCCGTCATCCTGGTCGGCGTGTTCCTCTGGCTGGTTCGCTCGACATCCGGCGCACGGCGCGGAATCGTCTACGCCGGAGGAGCCGTCGTCGCGCTGGGCATCGCCGCCGTCGGGATCTTCGCCAACGGGGCCGTGCTGAAGCTGCTCGGCAAGAGCGCTGACTTCACCCACCGCACCGAGATCTGGCAGCGCGTTCTGCCGCTGGCGAATGAGCGGCCGGCAGCGGGATGGGGCTGGACCGGATGGTGGGCGCCGTGGGTCGAGCCCTTCAAGCATCTCGCCGTGTTCAAGGGAGTCACCTACCTGCAGGCGCACGACGCCTGGATCGACATCTACTTCCAGCTCGGCGTGATCGGCCTGATCGTCTTCGGGCTGCTGGTGCTCACCACGCTCGGCCGATCGTGGTTGATGGCGATCGAAGCGGGGCCGCGCCGGGGCAGGCTGGTCGAATTGTTCCCCGTTCTGATCATGGTCGCGCTGATCGTGCACAGCATCGCCGAGAGCCGGCTGCTCGTCGAGATCCTGTTCGCACTCCTGGTCATCTCGGCGATCCGGACGGCCCAGAGGGAGCCGGAACCGGATGCCTGAGACCTCGTCGCGCCGCGGGCTGCTGGTCGCGATGGCCGGTTCCGCGCGACTCGCGCACGCGCTGGCCACCGTCGGGATCGCGCTGGGCGCCGGGGCGTTCTTCCTCCAGCGCACGCTCGGCTGGGCCGGCTACCTAGCCGCCATCGTCGTCGCTCTCGTGCTGATGCTGCTGTCGTTCCTGGCCAGGCAGGAGGAGGTGCGCTGGCGAGCGCTGCTGCCCATCTCGCTGCTGGTGTTCCTGGTCTGGGCCACCGCGTCGCTGATCTGGAGTTCGTACCAGTGGGCGACCGTCGCCGGCCTGATCTACCTCTTCGCCTTCACCCTGATCGGCCTGTTCGTGGCGATCTCGCGCGACACGATCCAGATCGTCCGCGCCTTCGGTGACGTGCTCCGGGTGGTGCTGGCACTCTCTCTCGGCATCGAGATCTTCTCGGGCATCCTGATCGATACCCCCCTGCCGTTCCTGGCCGTGCACGGCAACCTGGGCGACCTGGGTCCGATCTCGGGCATCGAGGAGTCGCGCGATCAACTGGGCCTGGTCGCCATCATCGGGGCGATCAGCTTCGCCACCGAACACCGGACCCGGTCGGTGCCGCGACTCACCTCGGTGCTGTCGCTCGTGCTGGCGGGGCTGTGCGTCGCGCTCACCCAATCGCCGGTGATCGCCTTCGGCACCGTCGTGGTGGGAGTGGCGGCCCTGGTGATCTACCTGCTGCGCCGGGTGCGCGCCGAACGGCGGCAGGTCTGGCAGTTCATCGTGCTCGGCCTTGCCGTGGTCGGCGCCGGGGCGCTGTTCGTCGCGCGCGGGCCGGTGGTCGCCCTGTTCAACGCCGGCGGCACGATCGACGACCGGATCGATGTCTGGCGTCAGGTCATCGCCTGGGCGAGTCAGAACGGCCTGCAGGGGTGGGGCTGGGTCGGCCCGTGGCGGGTCTCGATCTCGCCCTTCTCGGCGATCGCGGCCGCATCGCCGCGTCCCGTCGGTTCGGCTCTGAACGCGTTCCTGGATGTCTGGCTGCAACTGGGCTTCATCGGTGTCGTCATCTTCGTCGGGATGGTGGGGCTGGCCTTCAGCCGGTCCTGGCTCCTGGCCGGGGCACGGCGCAGCGTCGTGTTCGCGTGGCCCGCCGCGGCTCTGGTCGCGCTGATCATCGTCTCGCTTGCCGAGAGTTCGATCCTGTCGGACTTCGGATGGATGACCTTCGTCGTCTGCTGCACCAAGGCATCGCAGGAGCTGTCGTGGCGCAACGCCCTGCGCTCCCCGCCGAGACAGGAGCTGCCGTCCCGGGCCGACCAGGAGGCCTCGTGACGATCGACATCATGATGCCGTTCTGGGGCGATGTCGAGCTGCTGAAAGTCGCGGTCGAGAGCGTCCTCGAGCAGAGCGATCCCGGATGGCGCCTCGTGGTCATCGACGATCGCTATCCGGGCGACGCGCACACGCGCTACTTGGCGGGCGTCGGCGACCCGCGGGTCGAGGTCGTGGTGAACGATCGCAATCTCGGGGTCGCCGGAAACTTCCAGAGGTCGATCGAGCTTGCGCAGGCCGAGCACGCGGTGATCATGGGCTGCGATGACGTGCTGCTGCCCGACTACATCGCGCGGATGTCGCAGCTCATCGCCGACCACCCGACGGGCTCCTACTATCAGCCGGGCGTCCGGGTGATCGACGAACACGGACGCCCGTCCCTCCCGCTCGCCGATCGCGTCAAGGCCTGGTACCGCCCCTCGAGCCGAGCGATCACGACGCTCGAAGGAGAGGACCTCGCGGTCAGCCTTCTGCGCGGCAACTGGACGTACTTCCCGTCGATCTGCTGGAGGACGAGCGAGTTGCAGCGCCACGGGTTCCGGTCCGATTTCGAGGTGGTGCTCGACCTGGCGCTCCAGTTCGAGATCTCCGTCTCCGGAGGGCAGCTGGTCGTCGACACCGTCGACACCTTCGAGTACCGGCGCCACCGGTCGAGCGTGTCCTCGGTGACGGCGGTCGACGGCCGCCGATTCGCGGAGGAGCGGCAGTTCTTCGAGGAGGCCGCGGCAGAGTGCCTCCGCCTCGGCTGGCGGCGTGCGAGCTCCGTTGCCCGCCGTCATGTCTCCTCGCGGCTCAGCGCTGCGTCCCGGATGCCGTCCGCTCTTCTCGCGCGGGATGGCGCCGGATTCCGGCAGCTGCTGCGCCACCTGACCGCGGCCTGAGCCACCGGGCCGTCGACAGCTCGCTGATACGGTAGAGGCATGTCAGGCATGATGCGAACCCTGGTCGTGATGCCGGCATTCAACGAGGCCGAGTCGGTCTCGTCGGCAGTGTCTGCGGTGATCGCCGCCCTTCCCCACGCCGGATGCCTCGTGGTCGACGACGGGTCGTCCGACGACACGGTCGCCATCGCGAAGGCCGCGGGAGCGCAGGTGGCGCGGCTGCCGTACAACCTCGGAGTCGGCGGCGCAATGCGGCTCGGCTTCAAGTACGCCTTAGCCAACGGCTACGACGTGGTCGTGCAGGTCGACTCCGACGGGCAGCACGACCCCGCGGAGGTCCCGAAACTTCTGGCGCGCCTCGACAACGCCGACATCGTCATCGGCGCTCGATTCGCGGGCGAGGGAGCATACCGGGTGAGAGGCCCGCGCCGGTGGGCGATCGCACTGCTGTCCTCCACCCTGAGCAGGACGGCGCACACCCGCCTGACCGATACCACCTCCGGCTTCAAGGCGTGCGGCCCGAAGGCCGTTCGACTCTTCGCGTCGCAGTATCCCGCCGAGTACCTCGGCGACACGATCGAGGCCCTGGTGATCGCTCTGCGCAACGGCTGCACCGTGACGCAGGTGCCGGTCTCGATGCGGGACCGCGCGGGTGGGCAGCCCTCGCACAACCCTCTGAAGTCGGCCGTCTACCTCCTGCGCGCGGTGTTCGCCCTGCTCGTCGCGTTCATCCGCCCCTCCAATCCGAAGGCCGCCATATGAGTGTCGCCAGCTACATCCTGGGAATCGCGGGATCCGTCATCACCCTCGCGGTCGTGATCGAGATGCTTCGACGGGGCCAACTTCGCGAGCGGCACGCGATCTGGTGGCTGATCGCGGGCACCCTGGCACTGATCACGGGGATCTTCCCCGGGGTGCTGACCTGGGCGTCGCACCTGCTCGGCGTCGGCATCCCCACCAATCTCGTGTTCTTCGTGAGCATCGCGATCCTGGTTCTCGTCTGCATCCAGCATTCGGCCGAGCTGACCCGGCTCGAGAGCAAGACCCGAGTCCTGGCCGAGTCGGTCGCCCTGCTCGATCTGAGGATTCAGCAGCTGGAGGGCGCCGGATCGGCGGCCTCGCTCACCCGACCGGAGGCGCCAACTCGGTCGAAGCAGCCCCGGCGACCGGCCGCCTGAGCGCGAGCAGGTGCAGGCAGACCCCGATCAGCGGGCCGCCTGCCAAGGCGGTGATCATCCGGATACTGAGGTCGCCCGGGATCGCGAGGAGCAGCACCGAGACCCCCGCCGCCAACGTCCAGCCCGCGACGTACCAGCCGTGCAGGCCCTTCGCCAGGACGGCGGCTCCGGTGACCGCCAGGGCGCCGGTCAGCACCGAGACCAGAACGAGGAGCGCCAGCGTGAGGGCGGGCACCCGGTAGCCGTCGCCGGCCAGGGCCGCGACGATGCCCGGGCCGAAGAGGGAGGCGAGAGCCGCCAGCACCAGCCCGACGGCCAGGAGCACCCCGAGAATCGACAGGACGGCCCTCGCGGTGTGGGCAACTCGATCGCGAAGGAACACGACGAGATAGCTCTGCACCGCCAAGACCGAGACCACGAGCGGCGCCCTGGTCAGGATCAGCGCGTACACCAGCGTTCCGACCGTCGATGCGTCCTGGTCGGGCGAGAGCACCTTGACGAACAGTGGGAACCCGCTGACCAGAAGCGAGATGCCCACGGCGCCGCCGATCGTCTGCGCCACGTGCGAGACGAGCGTTCGAAGGCCGACGTCCAACGACACCCGAAGATGCGGAGCCAGGCGCAGTCCGGCCACGAGGCCGATGGCCATGACGACGAAAGGAGCGACGGCCGCCCACGCGACCAGTATCACACCGCCATGAAGGGCAAGGACGACGACGATCCCGACCAGTCGCAGGGCGACGTCCGCCACGATCACCACCGCCAGGGTCCGCCAGGCGTGCGCGCCGTACAGCAGCCCGGTGATGGACGCGACCGTCACGCTGGCGACCGGACCGACGATCAACGGCACGCCGAGCAGCCATCCGTATTCGGGAAACAGTACGCCGTGCGCGACGGCGACAAGAACGGTGATCAGCAGGGCGACGGCCACCGACACGCCGCCGATGAGAAGCGCGAGCTCCGATCCGCCTCGGGACGTGCCCGCACGCGCCGCGCGGCTGGTCTCCTGCTGCATCCCCGCCAGGGTGCCGACGGCAAGGTAGAGCGAGGCCCAGAAGACCGCGAAACTGGCGTAGCCGACCGGACCGAGCCCCCGAGCCACGACCGTCGTGATCGCGTACCCGCCCACCCCGGCGAGTGCGGTGGCGATCAGGATCAAAGACAGGCTGCGCGCGTGGCTTCCCGGCTCCCGGGTCGGAGCATCCGGGGGGAGATCGTGGTCGGTCACGCCGGTTGCACCACGTCGCGGATGACGTCCCACGAGCCCTGGCTCGACAGATCGCGGTAATCTCCGCGGCGCCACGCTCCGAGCACCCCGGGAATCCGGGCGATGCGGATGCGGGGGTACCCGGAACGCGTGCGCTCGAATGCTTCCTTCCGGCGGCCGAGCGCGACCCATTGCGGGCGGGTCCCCAGGGCATCCAGACGATGGCTCAAGACTTCGGCGCGCTCGGCCAGGCGGACGAAACGGTCCGACCGGTGCTCCAACATGCGCCCGAGGCGATTGCGGCGGGTCGGCCTGCGCACGCCGATCACGTTGCTGCCGTGCTGGCGGTACAGCAGCACCGCGCGGTCCGACATCCGGGCGCCACCCTGCGCGGCGGCGATCACGCCGAGCCACTCGTCGTGGACCCACTCCGGCGGGAACGGAACCGCGAGGGCCAGCAGCTCCGATCGGAACATGGTGGCGGCGCCTGTCACCAGGTTGCGGCGCAGGTACACCTCGAAAGCCCGTCCGGTGCCGAGCTCCTCGCGCTCGCTGTCCCGGATGGAGAGGGACTCGTGCAGATTCGCGCCGATCGGCTGCCCCGTCTCATCGATGAGAACGGCGTCGCTGTGCACCAGGAGCAGATCGGGATCGGCCTCGAACAGAGGAAGGTCGCCGGCGATGCGATCGGGCAGCCACACGTCGTCGTGGTCGCTCAGGGCGATCAGCGGTTGGCGGCACGCCAGAACCGCCTGCTCGAAGTTCGCCGTCACCCCCAGAGGGCTCGGGTTGCGCAGGACCCGGAGGACGACGGGGGTCTGGCGCTCGTGGAAGATCTGCTCGATGAGCTCGACCGTCCCATCGGTCGACGCGTCGTCCGAGACGACGACCTCGGTGGGCAGAACCGACTGGTCGAGGATGCTCGCGATCTGAGCCGAGATGAATCGCGAACTGTTGTGCGTGCACAGGGCGACAGACACCGACGACAGCACGGGTCGAGCCTACACACCGGCCCTGATGGCACCGGGCGCGACGGTAGGATCGACCCCGTGCGCTGGCGGCCGGTACTCCTGATCTGGGGACTCACGAGTCTGCTCTCAGTCCTCTGGTCGTTCGCCACCCCGATCGGCGCCGCGCCCGATGAGCCCGCCCACTTCATCAGGGCCGCCGCGGTGGCGCGCGGCGAGTTCCTCGGCACGCCGTCGAACATCGGCACGGTGGTCCACGTGCCGGCCTACGTCGGGTTCACGCAGGCGGTCACCTGCTTCGCCTTCCAGGCGGAGGTCACTGCCGACTGCAGCCCGACCGAGACCACCGACCCCGCGACCATCGTGAAGGCGGCGACGACGGCCGGGCTCTACAACCCCGTCTACTACGCACTCGTCGGCTGGCCATCGTTGCTCTTCCACGACCAGTCCGGGCTGTACGCGATGCGCGTCCTGAGCGGCATCCTGAGCTGCCTGTTCCTGGCCCTCGCCGGCGCGCAACTCCTCGCTCTCCGGCGTCGCGCGATCCCCCTCCTGGCGTTCCTCGTCGCCGTGACGCCGATGGTGCTCTTCCTCGGGTCCACGCTCAACCCGAACGCTCTCGAGGTGACGGCCACGCTAAGCACCTTCGTCACGATGTTCCTGGTGGTGCGGCACCCTGATCCGGCCTTGCTGCCCGCCCGAGCCATCACCGTGCTGGTGTCGGCATCCGTCGCCGTCACGATGCGCGGACTCTCGCCGCTGTGGGTGGTGATGGCGTTGTTCCTCCCGCTGCTCCTGGCTCGCCGCGAGGAGCTGCGGCCACTGATCCGCTCGCGCTGGGCGCAGCTCGCGGCGCTCGTCATCGGTGTTGCGGGGGTGTTCGCCGTCGTCTGGATCCTGGTCACCAACTCTCTGGGCCCCAACTTCAGCACGAATGTCGACCAAGCACCTGGGCTCGGGGATTCCCCGTTGCAAGGGTTCCTGTTCATCCTGTTCGGCACGTTCGGCTATGCCCAGGGACTCGTCGGAGTGTTCGGATGGCTCGATACGCCGGCGCCGCTCGCCGTGTTCTTCACCTGGTCGGCCCTGATCGGACTCCCGCTGCTGCTCGCCGTTGCCCTGCTGCGCGGCCGGGCTCGGGCGCTCCTGCTCACCCTGCTGGTGGCGATCGTGCTGCTCCCCCCTGCGCTGCAGGCGATCTACATCCACGGGGGAGGAATCATCTGGCAGGGCCGGTACGCGCTCCCTGTGTACGTCTGCCTCGTGATGGCCCTCGGCCTGCTCCTCGCCGAGGTGCTGCCGCCGCTGGAGCCTCGCGTCGCTCGCACGCTCGTCATCACGATCGCGGCGGCCTGGGGGTTCTGCCAGGTCTACAGCTTCGGCACGGCGCTCCGCCGGTACAGCGTGGGCCTGACGGGCAACCTGACCGGGATGCTCCACCCAACATGGAATCCGCCGGGCGGCATTCTTCCCTTGACCGCCGTCTTCACCATCGTCTGCGGCGTCGGCGTCGTCCTGTTGATTCGACGCGCGCTGGCGCCATCATCGTCAGCCCTGGAGCGAGACGACGAGGTTGTCGGCCGGGCACATCGCTGAGAGCTGACCCGCCAAGGCGGGATCCGCCGTGCGAATCGTGAGCGGCACATGAATGTGATCGATCACCGTGCAGAGGCCGCTGAGCCCGTTGATGCCGTACGCAGCGCTATGCAGCGCGTCGCCGGTGATCACGTTCTTCGCCTGCATCTGCAGGACCCAGAAGTCGATCGTCGACTCGAACGGATCGCCGGACTTCCACCACAGGGTCGGCGCGTTCAGGTCGGCCGAGGCGAAGATCTCATTCTCGGTGGTGTCGCCCGTGCCGTACCCGCTGACGAGGATGCGGACCAGCGGATTCTGCGCCACGTACCCGGTCTGCGTCGACGGTGCGAATCGCACCAGGACGAGCGACAATGCGCCGATGATGACCAGGGACGCCACGGTGGATGCGACGCGTCCCAGCCAGCGCGTCGAGAAGCCGACGACCAGGCTGAGGTCGATCAGGAACAGGAAGACCGCCGCGAGCCAGGCGAACTTGGACGGGTAGTAGCTGAGCACCGGATTCGGAGTGGCGCGGGCCGCGAAGAGCAGCGCCCCGTAGCCGACCAGGGCGGTCGCCAGCACGGCGGCGGCTCCGAGCGACGCGACGGAACCGATCGCTCGCCAGGCGATCACGGCGGTGATCAAGGCGGCGGCGCTCACGGCGATGAACACCCAGATCGGGAAGGGAAAGGCGCCCCCGGCTGAGGCGAGCGCCCCGCCCTGGGCGAGCAGTGAGGGGACGGTGACCGTCAGACCGTACGCGAGAAGCTGCAGGACGCCGACGATGGCGATCGTCAGGTCGAGCGGAGGCTGCCGCAGCAGCATCGTTCGATGTTGGACGACCACCACGACGAACAGGATCGCGGGCAGGATCACCAAGGGGCTCCACACGGCGAGCAGCAGTGTGCCGCAGACGCTCAGGGCCCCCAGGAGGATCCCGGGCCGCTTCGACAAGGTGCCGAAGAGCAGGCAGCCGCCCAGCACGATCAGCATCGCCACGTGCGCGTTCAGGAACCCGTAGTCCACCGGGTACCCGGCGATCCACCACGTCAACGGCAGCAGGGATGCCCCGGCCCCGACGACGGCGCGGACGACGGGTCTCGACGCCTCGATCCACATGGTCGCGACGACCCCGAAGAGGATGCAGAGCGCCACGATGATGCCGCTCCACACCACCGTGAACGCGTCGATGTCGTGCCGCAGCAGGTGCCCGGACGCCACCGACCCGCGACCCGTGGCCATTCCGATGGCGAGCAGACCCGGCGGCAGAGGAACCGGGTTCTGCGAGCCTCCGAAACGGAATCCGTGATCGTCCAGGATGGTGCGCGCGAACAGCACGTTGTTGGCGGCATCGCCGCCCATGGCCCAACTCAACGCGGACGTCGCGTCGCGAACACGGGCCACGACCTGCACGCCGACCCAGACCACGGCGCCGAGCGCCGGCGCCAAGGCGGCAACGGTGGCGAGCCGTGCCGGCACCCGCACGCCCGCGATCGCTCGGAGCACCGCGAACGATCCGAGCAGTCCGATCGCCGCGGAGAGCACGAGAAGGGGCGCGACGATCGGCGCTCCGAGCAGCGGCGAAACCACAAGCCCGAGCATGGCGAGCGAGAGCAAGCCGAGAACACCGAGTGCGACTGCCGTCGGCGCCCCGAGCCACTCGCGGATGACCAGGATGCCGGGCATCACGGCCCACAGGATGACCAGCCACGGCGTGACCCAACCGACCGCGGCGAGGACGACCAGGGCGGCGAGGATGGCGACGTGGGCGCCCGCTGCGACGGCGCGGCTCCGGGGCGAGGTCAGCACCATGGCGCCGTTCACCGGGTCATCCGTCGGGCGATCTTCGTGGCGACCACCCGAACTCCGCCGTTGCGCAGGTGATGCAGCGCCAGCGCAGCATCGCGGCGGATCCCCCGTCGCGGCGCCGCCCTGCGCAGTGCGGGTGTCGACCCGGCATCGGCCGCGCGTCGCGGCCGGTCGAGGAACCGGATCAGGGGCGACAGGGTCACGTTCCACAGGTACCGCTCGCGAACCCTCGCGACGTTGCGCCTCCACTGCTTCGCACGCGCTGCGTCGTAGAGCACAGCGTCCAGCGCAGCAGCGAGCGCCTCGACGTCGCGCTCGGGAACCACGACACCGAGGTCCTCCTCGCGCACCAGATCCGCGAAGGCGTCGCCTTCCGTCACCACCATCGGAAGTCCCGCCCACAGGTAGTCGAGGATGCGCGTTCGGAACGCGAACGTGGTCTCGAGGTGATCGAAATGGCAGCTGACGCCGGCGTCCGACTCGAGCAGGTAGTTCTGGCGATCGTCGTAGTCGACCCACGAGTCGTTGAAGAACACCGACCGGTCGAGCACGCCGAGTTCCTGGGCGAGCTCGCGCGACGCAGCAACGACCGGCATGTCGGGCACGTCGGGATTGGGATTCCGGGTTCCCTGGAAATAGAGGCGAGCGTCCGGCCGAGTTCGAGAGAGCAGTTCCATCGCCCGGATCAAGGTCGAGGGATCGAACCAGTCGTACAGGCCTCCACCCCAGATCACCACGTGATCACCCGTGTCGATCCCGGGAACGACACCGCGCAGAGCCGGGCGTGTGCGGTGCGGGTCCTGGGCCGACAGGCCGAATGGCACGACGGCCAGCAGCCCCGTCAGATCGGGGTCGTTCTCATAGTTCGCCGGGTTGACCCGTCCGAGAGCGGCCAGTTGACCGAGGTAGAACAGGCGCTGCCGGTCCGACGCGCAGAGGAGCAGGTCGGCTCTGGCCATCTGCTCGTTCAGGACGGCCGTCGCGTCGGCCACTTGGCGCTCCCAGTTGAGGTACCCCGTCGACCGGGAGCGCCAAGTGGCCGACGGATGCATCGGATCATAGATGTCGGCGACCAGGATCTTGGTGCTGCTGCGCAGGCTCTCGAAATGGCCAAGCGCATGGCCCTGGAAGATGATGACGTCCGCCCACCTCTCGAACCGCGAGAAGACCCGATCAGCGCCTGGACGCACGCGATGGATCGGGAACGTCGTCGTGACCGGAGTCAACTCCGATGTGGTGATGAGCGTCACCTCGTGGCGCGAGCCGATCTCGGTGGCCATCGCCATCGCCCGGATGGCCGGGCCGGCCAGCCGCGGACCGATCGGGTCCCCCGTGACGATGAGCACCTTGGTGCCTCCCTCGGTCACGGTCTCCGGGAACGCGTCCACCAGATTCTCGTAGCCGCGCGCGTATGCGGGGTCGTCGCGGGCGATCACGTCGACGCGACCGAACAGATCCCAGATCGCCCGATCAGGCACCGCACGAGAGCTCTGCACGCGTTCTCGATCCACCACGAGGCCGGGCAGCTGCTCGACGAACTGGTCGACCGCGTAGAACGATGCGAGGGACGCGCGCGGGACCGACTCGGTCGACTGCGAGTCGTCCGCTCCGTTGCGGTAGTCCAACTCGGTCGAATCGAGGTCGCCTGCCGCCACGCCGCGGCGGACGGTCAACGCCAACGCGGACGCGAGCACCTCATCCAGCCGCGATCTCTCGAGGTTCTTGTAGAGCATGAAAAGGGCGTTGCGCTCGAGGAGATAGTCCTCCTTGAACGACGCATACGCGCCCGCCGAGCCATGATGGCGGTGATAGGCGATGGAGGCCGGGACGTAGCGGAAGCGGAATCCCGCGAGATTCAACCGCCATCCGAGGTCGACGTCCTCGTAGAACATGAAGAATCGCGCGTCGAACCCCCCGAGCTTCTCGAAGACGGCGCGGCGCACGAACATCGCGGAGCCGGTTCCGAAGAGCACGTCCTTCTCGGCCAGGCCGAGGGTGCCCGCCGTCTCCCCGACGAAGGGCTTGTACCCCTTGCCGAACCAGGTCAGCCCGGCGTCGATGAAGTCCACCGTCGCGCCTGCACTGTCCAGAACGCGCGACGCAACGGCTCCGATCGTGGGGTCTCGCTCGAGCACCGCGACCGCTGCTGCCGCCCACTGGGAGTCGGGCTTCGCGTCGTTGTTCAGAAACGCCAGGTACTCCCCCGCTGCTGCCGCGGCCCCTCGGTTGCATCCCGCCGCGAATCCCAGGTTCTCACCCGCCTCGATCAGGACGGCATCCGGCGCCGCCGCCGCGATCCGCGCGACGTCGTCGCCCCGAGATCCGTTGTCGACGACGATGATCTCGAGGGATGCGCAGGGCCAGTCGAGCGTGCGAAGCGCCTCAAGGGCCTCAATCGTGTCATCGGCCCCGTTGAAGTTCACCAGGATCACCGACACGACCCCGGCGCGGGGCTTCATCATGTTCAGCTTCCTCGTTCCTGGGCGACGGACTCGACGAGCCTATCAAGGGCTCGCCGACGGTCCCCACGGGGAACGGTCAGCGGACGGTGACGGTGCTGCAGACCACCTGGACGCCGACGCCGGCGCTCGATGCCACCCAGATGCAGACGTTCTTGACGCCGCTGCTCGCCGCGAAGGTGCCGGTGAATCCCTGATTCGGTCCGGCGCCGGCGAAGGCCGACGGCGCCACCGAGTCTGGCGTGCCGCTGGCCAACTGGTACCAGTGGTCCCCGACATTCGCCGCGACGATCGTCGCGCCGGTCGGTGCATCGGGGCGAAGGGCCCAGCCCGTCACGCTGACCGTTCCCACTCCGCCTTCGATCGATTCGATCGCGCCGACCGGGGTCGGACCCGAGGGGACGTCGACGGTGCTGCAGGTGACCTGGACGCCGACACCCGCGCTCGAACTCACCCAGATGCAGACCTTCTGAGAGCCCGGTCCGACGTTGATCGTGCCCGAGAAGCCCTGGTTCGGGCCCGCTCCGCTGAAGACGGTCGGCGCGACCGCGTCGGCCTGTCCGCTGGTCAGCTGGAACCAGGAATTGCCCACCTGAGCGGCCACGTTGGTCGAACCGGTCGGAGCATCGGGGCGCAGCGCCCATCCGTTCAGGGTGATCGTCCCGGGTGCCGCGGTGGCCGACTCGATCGCGCCGAGCGGCGCAGGTGCCTTGCCGACCATCACGGAGGTGCAGCCCAGTTGCATCCCGACGCCCGCCGATGAGGCCGCCCAGATGCACAGGGTCTTGACTCCCGGCGTCGTCGAGATGGTGCCCTTGTACCCCTGATTGGGACCGGCTCCGACGACCTCACCCGGGGCGACCGAGTCGGGCTGTCCGCTCGTCAGTTGGTACCAGCTGTTGCCGATCTGGGCGGCGACGTTGACAGCTCCCGTGGGAGCATCCGGTCGCACGGCCCATCCGGTGATGGCGATGGTCCCGGCGCCTGCGACTGCCGTCTCGATCCCTCCGACCGGCGCGGGGACCGTGGGCACGATCACCGTCGTGCACGCGATCTGCGAGCTCACCCCGCCGCTGGAGGTGGCCCAGATGCAGATGTTCTGCGTCCCCGATGGCAGCGCGAGGGAGCCCGAGAACCCTTGGTTCGGTCCGGCACCGGTCACCTTGGTCGGTGCGACAGCATCCGGCTGCCCGCTCGTGAGCTGGAACCACTTGCTGCCGACTTGGGCCGCGACGTTGACGGAACCGGTCGGCGCATCCGGTCGCACAGCCCACCCGACCAGTGCGACGCTGCCCGGCGTCGCCGTTGCCGACTCGACCGCCCCCATGGCGGACGGGTAGTCGGGAACGGTCGCGAACGTGCACGACAACGACACATTGCTTCCCGCGCCGAAATTGATGAAGGTCACGCAGACGCGACTCACCCCGGGAGTCCAGGGGATCTCGAGATCGAACCCGTGATTCGGTCCAGCGCCTGCCACTTGGGTCGTTCCGGTGGTGTCGGCGTTGGATGCCGTCGTGCTGAACCAGCTTCCGGCGACTTGGATGGCGACGGGAACCGAGTAGGTCGGAACCGACGGGTCGACGACCCAACCGGTGATCCGAATCGATCGCGGGGAGACCGCGACGGAGTAGACCTCGCCCTCGGGCGAACCCGGCGGGTACGACGGCGGCCCGAACCAATCGTTGTAGTAGACCCAGAAGTTCCGGTTGCCGTAGGTGGAGCACCCGTCACCCGAACCGCGCAGGTTGGCGAGAGCCGGCGCGTTGGGCTGGTAGGGGGTGTAGTAGTACAGGGCAGCGGTCGCCTTGTTCTGGATGGTGACGGTCGACGACCCACAGGGAACGCCGTTCACCGACGGGTTCGGGTTGAACTTGATCGTCGACGGCGATCCGACCGGGAACCAGGTGAAGGTCGTCGACATCCCGTAGCGCTTGAACTGCCGCGCAGCCTGATAGATCTGATTGAAGATGCCGAAGTATGTGCTGTCGCATGCCGCCGAATCGGGGCATCCATAGCCCATGGCGATCTTCAAGGCCGTCGCGCTGGGAGCTCGCGAGGTCACGAGGCCCTCCTCCTTCTGGAGCGTGACCAGGATCACCTTCGCGCTGATGCCGCATCCCTGCTGGACCTTGAAGATGACGCGCGAGATCGGCTCGGCGGCGGCTCCCGCATACCCGCCGGGGCACATGGCATCCACGGCTCGGCTGACGGTGTCGACCTTCAGCACATTGAGGCATTGACCGTTGGTGCAGGTGCCGATCTTGCCCTGCAGGAAGGTCTGGATGTCGGACTCGCTCATCGCATTCGCGTCGTAGAAGTTCGCGTCGCTGATGATGTTGCCCGGATCGAACGCGCTGCCATCGAGAGCATCCGACACGGACGCCGGCTGGAGGCCGACGAGAACGGTCGTGAAGAGCGCGGTGAGTCCCAGGGTGGCAAGGACGCGCGTCAGCGCACGCCGGGTAACTCCCACGACACTCACCCCCTGGTTGAGACTTTAGTCACGGTAGTCTACTTTGACCACAGGATCGAGCCCCGCGTTCGAGAGGCGCCATCGGGGCGCTGCCCGCCGTCAGCCGCGCGAGACGATCAGTCCGCGGACGAAGATCCCCAGGCGCAGCGCGACCCTGATCGGGAAGAGGTGCCAACCGCGGTACTTCTTGGCGACGTACCGGTAGGCGCTCACATGGTGGGCCCGCTCCATCGCGGCTGCCCGGGTCGTGGTCGAATGCGCCCCGCTGTGGGTGACCACAGCAGCGGGCCAGTACAGGTTGGTGTACCCGGCGTGACCCAGCCTGGCCCCCAGGTCGACGTCTTCGAAGTACATGAAGTACCCCTCGTCGAACCCGCCGACCGCGTCGAATGCACTCCGCCGAACCAGAAGGCAGGAGCCGGACAGCCAGCCTGCGGAACGTGGTTCGTCGGTGGGGAATTCGTCTGCCTGGTACTTGAGGGTCCAGGGATTCCGCGGGATGGCCCGCGCGAAGAGGGCATGACCGATCCCGTTCCGCAGCGACGGAAGGCGGCGCGCCGACGGATACACGGTCCCGTCGGGCTGCAGTACGCGGGGACCGAGGTCCCCGGCGTCCGGGTTGCGACTCGCCCCGGACAACAACTCGTCCAATGCGTGCTCGTGAAGCACCACGTCCGGATTCGACAGCAGCACCCACTCGACCGTGAGCGGAAGCGTGGCGACCCCCCGGTTCATCGCGGCGCCGTACCCGAGGTTGTGCTCCAGTTCGACAAGGCGGGCGCCCGAGGGCGCGCACGCCGTTCGAACCGAGGCGATCTCGGGAGACGCGTTGTCGACGACCACGATGGACGCGGCGGGCACCCCCGCCGCCCGAACCGAGTCGAGGAACGGCCCGAGCACCTGCGCGGAGTCGTAACTCACCGTGACGACGGCAACGGTCGGGACATCGGATGAGGAGTCAGGCATGGGCCAGATCAGCCTAGCTTTCTACGGTAGATTCATTCGGTCCGGGGGACTTGTCGTTCGCCAGTGAGGGTTCATGAAGTACATCCGAGAAGTCTGGGCTGCCCGGGAGCTTCTCGTTTTTCTGACCCTGCGAGAGGTGAAGGGCAAGTACAAGCGCACCGTCTTCGGCCAACTGTGGTCGCTGGCCAATCCTCTCGCGGCCATGCTCATCTACACACTGGTCTTCGCGTTCATCATCCGCGTCACGCCCGATCCGGGCCGGCCGAGCGGGCTGAACGTCTTCGCGATCTGGCTGCTCTGCGGGCTGCTGCCGTGGACCTTCTTCTCGCAAGTTCTCAACGCCGGCCTGTCATCCATCGTCGACAACGCCGGCTTGATCCAGAAGGTGTATTTCACTCGGATCGTGCTTCCGCTCTCGCTCGTCGCGTCGGTCTCGTTCAACTGGCTGTTCGAGATGGGCGTGCTCCTGGTGGCACTGGTGATCTTCGGCTCGTTCATCTGGCCGTGGATCCCGCTGCTGCTCGTGATCATGATCCTGCTCGTCATCTTCGCGGCGGGGGTCGCCCTGCTGCTGTCCGTCGCGAACGTGTACTTCCGTGACACGCAGTACTTCACCACGATCCTTCTGCAGATCTGGATGTACTTGACCCCCATCATCTATCCCGGCAACCTGGTCGACGCCCTCTCCCGGCGCGTCGGCGGAATCGCCGGAACGCCGATCACCATCGGCGATCTCTACCGTCTGAATCCGATGGAGCACTTCGTCGCCGTGTTCCGCCAGCTGCTGTACGACAACCGCTTCCCGGATGGCGGCGACTTGATCACCTGTGCGGTCTGGGCGCTCGCCACCGCCGTTCTGGGGGTTCTGGTGTTCCACCGCGTCGAACGAAAGCTGGCCGAGACCCTATGACCGACATCGCCGTCACTGTCGATCAGGTGAGCAAGAAGTTCCGCCTGTACTCCGAGCGCAACCAGACGATCAAGTCCGCCGTGATGCGCGGACGGCGGTCGGTGCATGAGGATTTCTGGGCGCTACGCGACGTGTCGTTCGAGGTGCCCAGCGGATCGACCTTCGCTCTGATCGGCTCCAACGGCTCGGGCAAGTCGACGCTGCTGAAGTGCCTGGCCAAGATCTACTTCCCCGATGCCGGCTCGATCACTCCGCACGGCCGCCTCGCAGCCATGCTCGAGGTCGGGTCGGGCTTCCACTACGAGCTGTCCGGTCGCGACAACGTGTACCTGAACGGCTCGATCCTCGGCATGTCGAAGAAGGAGATCGACCGCAAGTTCGACGAGATCGTCGACTTCTCGGGGGTCGAGGCCTTCATCGATCAACCCGTCAAGAACTACTCCTCCGGCATGTACGTGCGGCTCGGATTCGCAATCGCCATCAATATCGACCCCGACATCCTGGTCGTCGACGAGGTTCTCGCCGTGGGCGACATCGAGTTCCAGGAGAAGTGCCTGGAGAAGTTCCGCGAGTTCCACCGCATCGGCAAGACGGTGATCCTGGTGACGCACAACAGCGAAGTGGTCCGCGAGATGTGCGATCAGGCGGCGTGGATCAAAGACGGCAGCCTGCAGGAGGTCGGCCCCGCCAAGAAGACCATGGCGTCGTACCTGAAGTCGCTCGACCTGCCGTAACGCTAACGTCGAGTCAATGACGTCCATTTCGGCGTCGCGCCGACGGCCACCTGCAGACACCGCTAAAGGGAACCAGGCGCCTACGTTAGGTGCGTCGACGTGAAGTTGAGATCTACCAGTGTCTCGAAAACGTCAATCCGCCTGTTGACCTGGCTGTCGATCGCGAAAAGCCGCTGAGCGAGCTCACCGCCTCGCCTGGCGAGCTCGCTCAGGTCCTCGGGATGCTCGAAGTAGTGCCAGATAGCATCAGCGATTCCAGTCGCCTCCGTTGGCACGATAACGATGTCCTCGCGGTCGGTGAAGAACTGATTCATGTTCAGAGGGTCGCTTGCGAACATTGCCACGCCGCAGAATGCCGCGTCGATGCTCAACGGGAAACCATCGAAGTTGCCCGGATAGAGCTCGTTCGGCCGATTCGGCGAGAGTGCGATGTCCATGCGCGAGTAGAAATCGACGAGGAAATCGGGATTGCGGTATCCGTAGAACTGGATGGCTGAGCCGAGCTCTTCGGCTGGAATGTCCGTTTCGTCGAAACCGCCAACGACGTGGAATCGAAAGCGTTCGCTCTTCTTGTACAGGAGCTTTGCTGCGGCGATGAACAGGTCATATCCCTTATCGACTCCCCGCTCCGAATACTTCGCTGCGGTGAAGCAGAGATCAAAAGTGAGCTTGTCGACAGGAAAATTCTTGCGTGGCCTAACCTCGTCCGCGGTGAATGAGGAGAACCCGCCATAGACGAAGTGGACCGCATCGGGTGCGCACAGCTTCTTGCCAAGAAGGTAATCGCGGGTCAGCGACTGGGTGACGATGACGCCGCGGAAGTATTTGCTGCCAAGGACCCGCTTCAGCATGGCATCCGACGACGGGTTGTCCAGACCGAATGCACCGCCCGGATACAGCACGAAGGTAAAGGGGATGCGGTTGCGCTCGAGGAAAGGAAGGAGAACATAGGTCTCGGCGAGAAAGAAGCTGTACGCAAGCTTGAACAAGTACCGCTGACCTGGATCCAAGTACCGAACACGCGATTCGTTTTGCGGGTAGACGGCCAAGTAACCCTGGACGTTCTCGTCGTACTCGTCCCTGGTCACCCCATAGCCATGCCGGAACCACGCAGCTCGGCCTGGCTTCATGGGGAACATCGCATAGCTTCGCGCGTTTTCGATCTGCCGGAAGTACTCGTTGATCTCACTGTTGCGAAACGCGCGGGGCACCTTTTGAGGAAACTGCGAATCCAGGATGACGAAATCGTCGGCAATCGGCTTTCGCCCGTTTCTCAGCATGGCTCCCTCTCGGTGGTCGCCATCAACGCTACTTGCGTCGGCCGGCGGCGGTGCGCTCGCTAGGCCCAGCGAGTACCGAAGGCTCTTCGAACGAGGGGCTGCCCACCTCGTGCCGGCGAACGGCCGTAGGGTTAGTCGGCGTCCTTATGGGTGTACGGCATCTGGTACATCGTCGCCACGACGTCTGGGGTCGCGGCCATGGTGACACCCGCGGCGCTCATCCGGCGGATCAGGTTCCAGTCGCCCGGTTCGTTGACCAGCCAGCTCGACTCGTCGTAGCGGAAGATCGAGTGCAGCAGGCGCAGATAGATCGCCCCTTGGAATGAGAACTGACTGATCGCGGGCGGCGAGCTCCAGATCCGGACATCGGTGTCGGTCACCATGTTGTGCTGGGTGAGGGCGCCATAGGCCAGCTCGACGTGCTTGCGGCGGGCCAGCGCCAGGAGCTTCTCCAGGTGGTCGGGGGTGAACGCGTCGTCATCGTCGAGCGGAGCCACCCACACGCCGCGCGCCAGGTCGGCGCCGCGGTTCATCCCCGGCGAACCGGCCACCATCCACCGCGCGTGTGCATCGGAAGGGTAGCGCGTTCGCTCGGCGAACTCCTCGTAGTGGATGCGCGGATCGTCGAGTCGCGCGATCGCCTTGCGCGTCCGCTTGTTCGGTCCGTCGTTGATGACGATGATCTCGAAGTTCTGGTACGTCTGATCCAGAACCGATCGGATGGCCACGTCCATCAGCTCATCCGTCTTGCGATAACTCGCAATCCGAACCGAGACCAGCGGTTCGACTTCCCCGAAGGCAGCCTCGTACTCCGGGCTGAGTCGAAGGGCGGCCAGCCCCTCGACCACCGTCGGCAGTCCATCGCGCTCGCGGCGGAGCAGTTCGCGCTGCGCGGCGATCCCTCGCTCTATGTGGTCGAGGGTGGCCTGCCATCCGGCCGTCTGAGCGAGCCGTGCCTCCATCAATTGCAGATCGACGCCGAGCGTCTTGTTGACGAGCGATCGACGCAGTCTGCCCAGCCTGCTCACGACCGCGTCCCCCCGTTCAGAAGATCGCTCACGCGCTCGATCTGCCCATCGGACAGGGTCTCGTGCGCGGGAAGCGAGAGCACCCGCGACGCGATGTCGTCAGTGACCGGCAGCTCGCTGACCGTCGCGCGCGCTCGAAAGTGCGGATGCCGGTGCACGACCGGATCGTAGTAGCGACGCACCTCGATGCCTCCTTCGGTGAGCCGTTGCCACGCTGCATCCCTCGCCCGGGCGTCGGGAGCAACCATCGTCGCGAAGCAGACGGACGACGAATCCGCCCCGGTCGGAAGCGTCCAGCCGACGCCCAGACGGTCGCGGTAGCGCCGCAGGATCTCCTGACGACGGCTCACCACGGCGTCGAAGCCGTCGAACTGCCGGAGCCCGATGGCCGCACTGAACTCCGAGAGTTTGCCGTTGAGCCCGAGAGCCTCGGTTTGGCGATCCGTGCCGAATCCGAAGTTCTGAAACGACCGCAGCCGATCGGCAAGCGCGGCGTCACGGGTGAGGATCGCTCCTGCCTCGCCGACCGCGAACGGCTTGGTGGCGTGGAAGGAGAACACCTCGGCCGCTCCCGCCGCGCCGAGCCGCTGACCATCCGAGTACCTCGATCCGAACCCCGCCGCCGAGTCGATGATCAAGGGCAGGCCTGCCGATCGGGCCCAGTCCTCCCATTCCCGGATCCGGGAGTTGCCGATGCCGAAGGAGTTGCACAGCAGCACTCCCGCGACATCGGCCTCGTCCACGGCCTGTCGCGCCCCGTCAAGGGAGGGTTGCAGCGACTCGGGCTCGATGTCGATGAACAGCGGTGCGAACCCGCTCCACTCGATCGCTTCGGGGCCGGCCGCGAAGGTGAAGGAGGGAACGATGACCGAGCGTCGACCGTCGCCCGTTCCGAGAACCGACGTAAGCGCGGCCATCAGCCCGATGGTCGCGTTCGCGATGCTGACGGCGTGCGTGTCTTGCGCGACGTACTGCTCGATCCGCGCGGAGAACTCCCGCTCTTTCGGACCGAAGTTCGAGTACCAGTTCGACGCGACGATCTCGGCGAAGTCGGCCGCGATCGCCTCGGGCGCCGGGAACCGCGGCTTGATGAAGGGGATGTCAAAGGACACGCAGCCACTCCTCCACGGGTCGGACGAGTCGCGCGGGCACTCCCACGAAGAGTCCGGGCGCATCGATGTCGTCGACCACGACGGCGCCCGCGCCGATCACAGCCCCGGCCGCGATGTGCACGTCGTGACTGACCGACGCTCCGATCCCCACGAAGACTCCCTCGCCGATCGTGCACCGGCCCGCGACATGGGCGCCGGGAGACAAGGTCGCGAACGCACCGATCGTGCTGTGATGGCTGACGGTGGCGCCGATGTTGACCAACACGTGATCGCCGAGAACGACGCCGGCGCTGACCGCGGCGAGCGGGGCAACCATGACCCCCTCGCCCAACCGTGCGTCGGTGGCGATCCACGCCTGTCGGGCGACGACGCGGTGGTAGCGGCTTCCGGTCCACGCCTGCACGAGCGAGCGCCTCAACCCCGGAGCACCGACCGCAGCGGTCACGGGCACGTCGAGCAGAGATCGATCGGCGGTGCGGATGTCGACGCCTCCGACCGAGTGGTCGACGAAATCGGCATCGACGGCGCGGAACTCGACCCGATCGGGATGGGCGAACTCCTCGACTTCTTCTGCCTGGGCGCCTGCGCCGAGCAGTCCGAAGGATTCGGGCATCTCCGTAGTGTATTGAAAAAGCAACCGGCTACGACGCGCGGCCGGCTCGCAGCCTCCTGAGTCGATTCCGGACCCGCAAGGCGAGCTTCACCGCCGGCGCGGCGGCGCGCCATGCGGGGTCCAGCGGCCACCGCAGGTGATTGCCGCGGAACAGATACCGGTAGGTGTGCAGGATCTCCGCGGAGGCCACGACCTGCCGCGCGTTCTGCATGGTGCCGGGCGGCATCATCATCACCGAGTTGTCGATCCGATCGATGACCCGGGATTCGGAGTCCCGCCATTCAGCCCGGGAATGCAGGGAGTATGACGAGTCGGCCCCCTGCCACCGGCGGTAGATCGCGGTGAGCTCGGCGACATCGTCGACCCCGCACAGGAGCGATCCGCGCAGGATCACGTCCCAGTCCTCGGCGACCACCAGTTCTTCGTCGAAGCGCACCCCGAACAGGAAGAACAACTCGCGGGGGAAGGCCCACCCCATGAACGGTGAGGAGTTGACGAGCAGGTGCGCCAACTGGTTGAACTCCTCCGGGTACTCGGGCTTGGGCCATGAGAGCGTCCTGAACCCGTCCTGGCCCGTCGGCCAGACTTCGGGCTCGACGCTCTGGTTCGCCACGACGGTTCGAATGAGCCGCCCATTGTTGGTCACGGCCTCGCGCTCGAAGGTCTCCACCCACTGAGCGAAGAGCAGGTCGTCGTCATCGAACACGGCGAGATAGCGGCCACGCGCGCGCTCGACTCCGACGTTCAATGGTTTGGCACGTGAACCGCCCTCCACCTCTTCGATTCGGATGCGGCTTCGCAGCGAGGGAATCTGACGGTCGACGACATCCCGGACCTCAGCCGCGTTGGCCGGCGCCGCGTTGTGGAGCAGCACGACGATCTCGAAGTCCTGGGAGGACTGGCCCTGCAGGCAGAGCAGCGCGTCCTTGAGCGTCTCGATGCGAAGCCCCTGAGTGCGCAGCAGCACGCTCAGGAAAGGCCGCGTGGTCTTCGCCTCGGGCTCCACGATGTAGTCGCGCACCTTCTGAAGTCGACGCGCGAGTTCTGGGTCGACTCGGTCGCGGCCGGCGATCAGATCGATGAGGTTGACGAAGTTCCCGTTGTGACGGGGTTCGAGGCCCGGCGCGCCAGCCGGGGTCGGCTCAATACCGGTGCTCACTGTAGTTGCCCTTCACGAACTCTCCGACGCGATGGTCCGGGTCCAGCGGCGTCGGCAGGCTGCCGTCCCGTTCGCGGCGATCGAACTCCGCCAGGGCACGCTGGGCCGCCTCGTTCGGGTCCTTGGCGAACTGGGATCGCAGCCGCGCCACGATCTTGGATCTCGAGTACTTGTGGGCGAGCAGCAGAGCCGCCTCGGCGGAGTAGTAGGTCTCGGCAGCACGGGCCTGCCATTCCCCGTTGACCGACAGACGTTTGTCGTGGAACAGCGCCGCCGCCGGCGCGAAGACGACCCGGAATCCTGCCAGCCGCAACCGCCACGAGTAATCGACGTCATCGCAGTACAGGAAGAAGGTGGCGTGGTCGAAGCCGCCGACGGCCGCGAAAGCCGTTCGTTGGGTCATGGAGCACGCGCCGGAAGCCCAACTCGTCGCTCCCGTTGCCGGGTCGTAGCTCTTCGGGTGCTCGAAAGGCACCTGCCTGGCGTCCGCGACGCCGATCTCTCCGGTTACCGTGCTCGCCAGCACCGTCACCGCATCGGGAGCCAGTTGCCCGTCCGGGTTGAGGATCAGGATCAGGTCCGTGTCCGTCAGGGTGGCCAGGCGGTTCTGCCCTCCGCCGTGACCGAGGTTCTCGTCGAAGAACTCGTAGCGGAACTCGCCGCCGGCCGCCGACACCTCGTCGCCGATGTGCTTCAGGTGCGCGGACCCGAGGGATCGCTTCGGCGAGCAATCGCCGACCAGATACGTCCACGAGGAGATCACTCCGGCCTGCTGCGCCAGCAGGGCAGAGTGGGCGGCGGCGGCGGCGGCGCGCTCGATGTCCGCGCCGGGGTTGTCATACACCACCGATTGGATGGCGAGGGTCCGAGCGGTCACAGGGCCACATCCGTTGTCGCAGGGCCCTCGATCTCGTGCGGGGGCACCGCTCGTGCCGCGCGTCCGGATCGGATCGATCGAATGCGATCGATCCAGAATCGCACCCCACGGCCAGGGCCCCTGTCCTTCAATTTCATGGCTCGTTTCTCCACGAGGTGCCAGCTCACCCACGCGCATCCGGCCGTGATCACCGCGGCGATCAGAAGGAAGGGGAAGAAACCGAGCCGATAGCCGCCGAAGAAGGCGACCGTTTGCTGAACGAGGAAGCCGTAGACGTAGACGCCGTAGGAGTAGTCGTTCTTCTGCCCCACTCGCTTGAGCAGCTCCGGCGCCCGCGCGGCGATCCAGAAGATGGCGTACGCCCCAGCCACGACGCCGACGATCAGGAAGCCGCCTTCCCGGAGCGTGACCAGGACGACCAGCAGAGAGAAGACCCCCAGTCGATCATCGGATGGGATCCGTTGGCCGTACACCGCGAACGACGCGCCCACCAGGAATGCGAAGGCGAGCGCAATGAGCTGGGGATCGGCGAGGTGCGGCCACAACCTCAGGAGGCCGTCAGGATCGAACCACTTCAGCAACTGGACCACGGCCATCAGCGCGGCGGCCAGTGGGATCACCACGCGAGCCCGCACCAGCACCCCGAACACGACGAATAGCGCGATGAGCAGGTAGCAGCCGAACTCGTACGCCAAGGTCCACAGGGAGCCATTGAGCGCACTGGAATCGGACAACCGCCCATAGGGTGTCGTGGTCTGGAAGATGTCGTAGATTCCGAACGTCCCGATCTGAAGGGTCCAGTTGCGGGTCAGGTACGCGACCGGCCCGTTGCCGCCGAGATGGAAGTAGTCGACGAAGGCGCGACCTCCGACCGTCCAGACCAAGGGTCCGACGATGAACGCGCCGACGAGCAGCACCAGCCAGTAGCCCGGATAGATCCGGAGCACGCGCCTCCAGAGGAACTGCACGACATCCGTTGCCATGCCGCTCTTGGCGATCAGGTACCCGCTGATCACGAAGAATCCGACCACGCCGATGGTCCCGGACGACGCCTGCCCGTTCGTCAGACGCCACAACGGGTCGACCCCGAAGCCACCCAGGGGATAGGTGTGATCCACCAGCACGAGCGCGGCGAAGATCAGCCGGAGCAGGCCGAAGGCATTGCGGTGGCCGTGCAGCGCTTCGGAGATGGACGTGGTCCGGACGTCGACCCGGTCTGTCATCTCACTTGCCGTTCGCCACAAGAGTCCGCAGATACACCCCGTAGCCGCTCTTCGCCAACGGCTCGGCCAGCTTCATGAGCTGCGCGTCGTCGATCCACCCCGCCCGCCAGGCCGCTTCCTCGATGCACCCGATCTTGTAGCCCTGACGATCCTCGATGACACGTACGTACTCGGACGCCTGCATCATCGATTCGAACGTGCCGGTGTCGAGCCATGCGGTGCCTCGGTCGAGCACCTGCACCTGCAGCTTGCCCGCCGTCAAGTAGCGCTCGTTGACGGTGGAGATCTCCAGTTCGCCTCGGGCGCTCGGCTCGATCGTCTTCGCGATCCCGATCACGTCGTTGTCATAGAAGTAGAGACCGGGCACCGCGTAGTTGCTGCGCGGTTTCGACGGCTTCTCCTCGATCGAGACCGCTCGGAAGTCCTGATCGAACTCGACCACGCCGTACGCGGTCGGGTCGGCGACCTGGTACGCGAAGATCAACCCACCGTCGATCCGCTCATTGTGGCGCAGTGCCGTGCCGAGTCCTGCTCCGTGAAAGATGTTGTCTCCCAGGACAAGGGCGACCGACTCGTCTCCGACGAAGTCCTCCCCGATGATGAAGGCCTGAGCCAAGCCGTCAGGCGAGGGCTGCGCCGCGTACTCGAGGTGAAGGCCGAGGTCGGATCCGTCTCCGAGCAGCGCCTTGAACTGCTCGTGATATTCCGGGGTCGTGATGATCAGGATCTCGCGAATACCCGCGAGCATGAGGGTCGACAGCGGGTAGTAGATCATCGGCTTGTCGTAGATCGGCATCAGTTGCTTCGAGATGCCCTTGGTGATCGGCCACAATCGGCTTCCCGACCCCCCGGCCAGGATGATGCCCTTCACGCGCCGGCCCTCAGGCTCTCGTAGTAGGCGCGGCAGGCGTTCCAGTGAGGCAGCAGCCCGTTCTGCGACGCCTCATGCAGGCCCGGTGCATCGGTGTCCTTCGGCGAGAGCACCAACTCCTGAGCGGGAACCCGGAGGTCGAGCGCGATGTCGGGATCGACGGGCGTGATTCCGTGCTCCGCGGTCGGGTTGTAGACGTCACTCACGAGGTAGCTGACCGTCGCCTCATCGGTGAGGGCGACGAAGCAATGCCCGAGACCTTCGGCGAGATAGATGGCCCGGCGGTCCACGTCATCGAGCAGCACCGAATCCCAGTGCCCGAAGGTCGGCGAACCGACGCGGATGTCGATGGCGAAGTCGAGAACCGCCCCACGAGCCGCCGTGACGTACTTGGCCTGGCTCGGGGGGACGTCCGCGAAGTGGATGCCACGCACCACCCCCCGGCGCGACACCGAGGTGTTCGCCTGGCGAAGGTCGAGGGGGTGGCCGATCGCCTCGGCGAGCCGGTCGAACCGGTACCACTCGAGGAAGATGCCCCGATCGTCCTGAATCTGGGTCGGGGTGATCTCATAGGCGTCCGGGACAGCCAACTCTCGGATCTGCACCGGGGAAGTGTACCAATGCGCTCTCGATAGACTTCCCAGGTGAAAGTCCTGGTCACCGGCGGCGCCGGCTTCATCGGTTCGAACTTCGTCCGTCGCACTCTCGAAGACGCATACCCCGGTCTCGAGGGATCGGACGTCGTCGTCTATGACGCGCTCACCTACTCCGGCAACCCGGCGAACCTCGCCCCGGTCGCCGACAATCCGCGCTTCACCTTCGTCCAGGCCGACATCCGCGACACCGGCGCCCTCGATGACGTGCTGCCCGACGTCGACACCGTCGTGCACTTCGCGGCCGAGTCGCACGTCGACCGCTCGGTGCGCGACTCCGGCATCTTCGTCGAGACCAACGTGCTCGGCACGCAGCGGCTCTTGGATGCCAGCCTGCGGGCCGGCATCCGGCGCTTCGTCCACGTCAGCACCGACGAGGTCTACGGATCGATCGCCGAGGGCTCGTGGGACGAGAGCCGGGCGCTCGAGCCCAACTCCCCGTACTCGGCGAGCAAGGCGGGCAGCGACCTGATCGCCCGCAGCTACTACCGCACGCACGGCTTGAACCTGTCGATCACGCGCTGCTCGAACAACTACGGCCCGTACCACTTCCCCGAGAAGGTCATCCCGCTGTTCATCACGAATTTGATCGACGGGCTGCACGTGCCGCTGTACGGCACCGGCGAGAACATCCGCGACTGGTTGCACGTCGACGATCACACGCGCGGCATCGCGATGGTGGTCACGGGAGGCCGGGCCGGCGAGGTCTACAACATCGGCGGCGGCACCGAGTTGAGCAACCGCGAGCTGACCCAGAAGCTCCTGGATGCCACCGGCACCGACTGGTCGTACGTCGACCAGGTCGAGGACCGCAAGGGCCACGACCTGCGCTACTCGGTCGACATCGGCAAGATCCAGTCCGAGCTCGGCTACGCGCCCCTCGTCCCCTTCGACCAGGGACTGGCCGATGTGGTGCAGTGGTACCGCGACAACCGCTCCTGGTGGGAGCCGCTGAAGGCTCGCGCGGCGCTGTGAGCCACACGGGCGCCACTCGAGACGGTCCGGTCCGGTACCTCGTGACCGGGGCGGCAGGGATGCTGGGTCATGATCTTCGGCGGGCGCTGGTCGGTCGCGAGGTGACGGCGTTGAGCCGCGCCGAGCTCGACATCACCGATGCCGACGCCGTCCTCGCCGCCGTTGCGGGCCACGACGTCGTGTTCAACGCGGCCGCGTACACCGACGTCGATGGTGCCGAGACCCACGAGCAGGACGCCTTCGCGATCAATGCCACCGGCGTCGAGAATCTCGCCAAGGCCGCCGCGGTGCACTCGGCGAAGCTGGTGACGGTGTCGACCGACTACGTCTTCGATGGCACAGCCACTGAGCCCTACGCTGAAGACACCCCGCGCGACCCGATCAACGCGTACGGGCGCGGCAAGGCCGCGGGCGAGGAACTCGCACTGGCGGCGCATCCGAACGGGGCGTACGTCGTGCGCACGGCCTGGCTGTATGGCGCGGACGGACCGAACTTCGCCGCCACGATGCTGCGCCTCGCCGCGAGCAACCCGACCGTGTCGGTCGTCGACGATCAGGTGGGCCAGCCCACCTGGACCGCCGACCTGGCCGCTCAACTCGTCGCGCTGACGGATGCCGATGCCCCGGCCGGGATCTATCACGTCACCGGCTCAGGACAGACGACCTGGTTCGGGTTCGCACGCGCCGTCTTCGAACGGGCTGGACTCGATCCGGAGCGCGTGCTCGCGACCGACAGCGCCTCGTTCGTGCGGCCCGCTCGCCGCCCCTCGTACTCGGTGCTCGGGCACGATGCGTGGATCCGCGCCGACCTGCCGCCCCTGCGACCGTGGCAGGATGCCCTGGCGGAGGCCGTCGCATCCGGAGCCGTCGCGTCGTCGACGCCCACGCCGTCGTCGCCCGCATCTGCGCCGGAGTCACCGAAAGCAACGCCGCGATGATCACCCTGCGCGTCATCGTCGATGAGGTCACCGCCGGTCCCCACGGTGGCATGGCGCGCTACGCCGAAGAGCTCACGCGTCAGTTGATCGCGACGGCGCCGCGTGGGTCGAACGTCTCGGGCATCGTCTCGGCGTCACCCGAGCCCGACTACGCGCATCTTGCCGAGCGTCTGCCCGGGCTGGTCGAGCTCTACAAGAGTCCCCTGGCCCGGCGCGAGCTGGCCGCCGCCTGGTCGCACGGTTTCACCCGGCTGCCGGGGGCCGGAATGGTGCATGCCACCAGCCTCCTCGCGCCCCTGCACCGGCACGACCCGGCACCCGGCCGGAACGACCAGACCGTCGTGACCGTGCACGACGCGATCGCCTGGACCGACCCCGAGCTGCTGTCGTCGCGCCAGGTGTCGTGGAATCGCACCATGACCAAGCGGGCGGAGCGCTTTGCCGACGCCGTGGTCGCGCCCACGCACGCGGTCGCCGAGGTGCTTGCCGAGAATTTCGCCTTCGGAGATCGACTTCGAGTGATCGGCGGCGCCCCGAGCTCACGTCTTCAGCCGATGTCCGACGACGAGGCCCGGCGCGAGAGACTCGGCCTGCCCGGCACCTACCTGCTCACCGCCGCAGGACTCGACCCGCGAAAGGGGCTCGAGGTGCTGATCCAGGCGGTCAGCCGACTCCCCGACGTCGCTCTGGTCGTGGTCGGAGCCGCGTCGGGAGAGGCCGAGCAGATCGCCGCACGAGCAGGTGAGCTCGGCCTCGACTCCGCGCGGATCGTTGTGCTCGACGCCATCAGCGACGACGACCTGGCCGCAGTCTTGCAGGGCGCGAGCGCGTACCTTCAGGCGAGCCGGGCCGAGGGCTTCGGTCTCGCGCTGGTCGAGGCGCTGGCATTCGGTCTGCCGGCGATCCACTCCGATGCGCCTGCCCTGGTCGAAGTCGCTGCCGATGCCGGGCTCATGGTCCCCCGTGAAGACCCCGATGAGGTCGACGGCTACACCACGGCGATCCGCGACGTGCTCGATGACGCCGACCTTCGCACCCGGCTCTCGATCGGGGCGCAAGACCGCTCGCGGGCGTTCAGCTGGCGCGACTCGGCCGAGAAGGTCTGGCAACTGCACGCCGACCTCTGACTCGGGCCGTCAGCTCGGGCCGATGCTCTCGCCGGACGTCGAGCCCCGCGCACCCAATCGGCGGGTCACCGCACGTCCGACGCGCTGCGACAGTCGATGCGAGGGGCCTTCGACGAACCGCGCGAACAGGGCTGCGGCGAGAACGGCGAGGGGAATGGTGACGACCGGGGTCCAATACCAGGGGATCGCGCGGAGGAACCAGCCGACGGCGATCAGGATCGGCAGGTGCACGAGATAGAGGCTGAACGAGATGCGTCCCAGCCACTGAACGAAACGAAGCTCGAGGAACCGGGCGAACGGCGCCCAGGCGACGGCGACCAGCACGATCAGGGCAGCTCCCAGCACCTCGAGAACCTGCACGACCGACGCGACGGCGCGTGACCCCGTGCCGAATGGTGCCGACTCCCACCGGGCTTCGAGCAGCACCACGCCGAGAATCAGGGCAACGGCACCGAGCACGCCTCGCCATCGCCCGGGAATGCGACCGACACCGAGCGCTGGAAGCCGACTGAGGTGCGCCGCCATGATCGTGCCGAGCAAGAAGATCGGGAGATACAGCAGGAACGGATCGCCGACCACCGCACCCAGCGCTATCGCGAACGCTGCCCCGAAGGCGACCGCCCACCACCAACGGCCCGCCACGGCAGCCACGACCACGTAGACGGGCAACAGGATCGAGAAGAGCAGCTCGAAGCGCAGCGACCACAGCGCATTGTTGTACGGGGCCGTGCCGATGAGCACATCGACGTCTCGGACTGCCTCGTGCCAGTCGATCGCGGGGAAGGTCGACGCGGCAGCCCACGTCGACGGCGCGGCGGACGGATCATGCAGACTCGTCGAGATGACGATCACCGCGAGAAGAACGGACGCCGCGACCGGCAGCAACAGGCGGACGATTCGCCGCGGATAGTAGGCCGTCCAGTCGAAATCGGCGCGCGCCAGTGGGGGGATGGCAACCACCAGACCGCTCAGCACGAAGAAGATCAGCACCGCCTCCTCCCCCGAGAAGAACAGCTGGAGCGGGGTTCGGGTGACGATCGCGGCGAACGAGCCAGGGGCGACCGGCAGCGACGGATCCAGATAGACGTCGGAAACCCCGGCATTCATCAGGGCGCAATGGTGAAGAAGCACGATGACCGCGGCGATCCCCCGCAGACCATCGAGGCCGCGCAGGCGCCCTCCCTCGCGCGGGACCACGGGCACGGACGACTGGGTGGTGTCGCTCATCCGGTCTGCCCGGCGGAACAGGTGCTCTGGTCGGCGGCCTGTCCCGAGATCGAGGTCGGCAGCGGCACCGGCGCTCCGCCGGTCGGCGTCGCCGAGGCAGAGGGGGTGGGAGTCGAGCTCGGCGTGGGCGTGCCGTTCGCAACCGCGGCGCCGCCGAGCTGCTGGGTGACCACCGCCTGGTCGGCCGCGAGCGCGGTCATCAGCACCGCGGCATCCCCGTTGTCCGGCAAGGTCACGCTCTGCCCGTGAACCGAAGTGGGGTGGGATGGGTACTGCACGAACGCGATCCGGTCGAGCGGGATGCTCCGCAGCGCGAGCGCCATCGACACCATCGTCGAGGTTTGCGCGAGTTGCGTGCTCAGCTTCATGTTCGCCGCCGCCGCCTGCGCGAGCGCGATCAGCTTGAGCGGGTTGTCGAGGGTGTTCGAGCTCTTGATGGTTCGCATCAGCGACGAGAGGAACACCTGCTGGTTGCTGATCCGCTGCAGGTCGCTGCCGGTCGAGAGGCCATGGCGGGTGCGCAGGAACGCCAGTGCCTGAGCGCCCTGCAGGGTGTGCTCACCGGCGCTCAACGCGAGGCCGCTGTACGGGTCGTCGATCGCGGTCACCAGGCAGACCGGCACGCCGCCCACCGCGTCGCTCATCGCGACGACGCCGTCGAACTCGATCTGCGCCGCGTACTGGATCGGCAAGCCGGTGAGGGCGCTCGCGCTGGCCACCACGCAATCCAATCCGCCGCGTGACAGTGCCGTGTTGAAGCGCGCCTGACCGACCGCGGGGTGGGACCCGCAAGCCGGCTGCGCGACGTAGAGGTCGCGCGGGATGCTCACCGCGGTCACCGACTTCGACACCGGCGACAGGTGGATGAGGATCGTCACGTCGTTGAGCGCCTCGCCCCGCACTCCGTACGCCGCGTTCCCGTCGCCGCTGTCATCGCCCACCAGCAGGATGTTGACCGGGCCGGTGATCGGTCCCACCGTCACCGGCTTGCCATCCGGCCCGGTGATGTCCACCGTGTTCGACGCGACTTTGGCCAGGATGCTCGCGGTCACCCCGGCGGTGTACGACCCGGCGAACGCGGTGCCGCCCGCGATGACCAGGGCCACGATCGCCAGCAGCGACACGCCCACGCGGGTCGCGGTCGTGGCCTTCGCCAGCCGGGCCAGCCGGAAGCTGTCGACCGCGCAGATCACCCAGAGCACCCCGTACAGGCCGAGCACGACGGCGATGCCCCACAGCACGGCCGGGATGGTCACGATCGGGATGATGGCCGCGCCCCCGATCAGCACGGCGAGCAGTGCAACGATCACCAGCGCCCAGAACAGCAGCGTCGTGCCGAGCGCGAACCGGCCGAAGCGGCGGTTGCCGGCCAGCACCTGGGGCGCTCCGGGGATCAGCAGGTTCAGACCCACCAGCCACCAGGCGCGCGTGCTCATGAACGCGGTTGCGTCAGGCTCTGGATCCCGCAGCAGCGAGCGGGGTGCGCGCGCCGAACTCACAGCCCGCGCTGCAGCTTCGCGTTCTTCTCGACCACGAGGGCCTCGAGTCCGGCGGCGAACTGCTCCAACTGCGCGGCGAGCGGCGCGTCCGAGGTGGCCAGGATGCGCGCGGCGAGCAGTCCGGCATTGCGGGCGCCGCCGATCGACACGGTCGCGACCGGGATGCCGGCCGGCATCTGCACGATCGAGAGCAGCGAGTCCAGGCCGTCGAGCTTGGCCAGCGGCACCGGCACTCCGATCACGGGAAGCGTGGTGACCGAGGCGAGCATCCCGGGCAGGTGGGCGGCGCCGCCCGCTCCGGCGATGATGACCCGGATGCCCCGGCCGGCCGCCTCCGACCCGAACGCGATCATGCGCTTGGGGGTCCGATGGGCGGACACGACCTCGACCTCGTGCGGGATCCCGAACTCGGCCAGCGCTGCCGCGGCCTCGCTCATGACCGTCCAATCGGAGTCCGACCCCATCACGACGCTCACGACAGGGTCGCCGTGCGGAGCGGAGGCGGTCGTCCCAGGCACGCGCCCCATGTTATGGCTCAGGCCTGGAAGAACCCTGCCGCGGCACGCGCCCGGGCCGCAGTGTCGTCGAGTGCTGCCCCGGTTGCCGTCACATGCCCGACTTTGCGGCCGGGACGGGACGGCTTGCCGTAGGAGTGCACCTTGACCCCGGCATCCGACGCGAGGGCGGCCGGATAGCGGCTCGGCATCGCGCCGTCAGCGGGGCCGCCCAGAACGTTCACCATCACGCTCCACGGCGCGGTCGGCGAAGGATCACCGAGCGGAAGGTCGAGCACGGCGCGCAGGTGCTGCTCGAACTGGCTGGTGACCGCGCCGTCGATCGTCCAGTGCCCGGTGTTGTGCGGGCGCATGGCCAGTTCGTTGACGAGCAGCCGGCCGTCCGGGGTCTCGAACAGTTCGACCGCGAGCACGCCGGTCACCTCCAGCTCGGTCGCGATGCGCTCGGCCAGAGCGCGGGCGGTCCCGGTCAGGGCGCCGGCCTCGGGCGCGGGCGCCGTCACCTCCGCGCACACGCCGTCGCGCTGCACCGTCTCGACCAGGGGCCAGGCACGCACTTCGCCCGACGGCCGACGCGCGACCAACTGAGCCAGCTCGCGCCGGAACGGCACGAGCTCCTCGACCAGCAGCCCCTCGGGTCCGGCCTCCGCCAGCCAGTCCGCGGCGTCCGACGCGCTGCCGACGACGCGGACTCCTTTCCCGTCATAGCCGCCGCGCGGCGTCTTGACGACGGCACGGCCGCCGTGCTCCGCCAGGAACGCCGTGAGGGCGCCCGCGTCGCGGACCACCGCCCAGTCGGGCACCGGAGCGCCCAGTGCCGTCAACCGCTCGCGCATCACGATCTTGTCCTGCGCGACCGCCAGCGCGGCCGGGCCCGGGCGCACCGCGTGCCCGGCGTCGAGGAGGGCCGCGAGCACCGGCTGGGGCACGTGCTCGTGATCGAAGGTGATCACGTCGACGCCGCGCGCGAAGTCGAGGACCGTTGCGGCATCCGTGTAGTCGCCGACCGAGGTCGCGGCGATGGCGGCCGACGATCCGTCGACCTCGGCGAGCACCCGGATGTCGATCCCCAACTCGATCGCCGGGGGCACCATCATGCGCGCCAGCTGTCCGCCGCCGATCACGCCGACTCTCACGGCTCGCCCCTGAACGGATTCAAAGGATTCACGGGAGGTCTCCGGTCGGTCGGCAAGGGGCGGTGGCTAGACTTTCGTTCTCTCAGCCCATTGTCCCCGAACCGAAGCGACATCCTGCTCATGCGCAAGCTCCTGCTGCAGTTCACCAGGTTCGGCCTGGTGGGCGGCGTCGGCCTGGTGGTGGACTTCACCGTCTTCAACCTGCTGCGCGCGACGATCTTCGACCCGGCCAGCATCCACGAGGGACCGGTCTTCGCGAAGATCATCTCGACCACCCTGGCGATCATCGTGAACTGGCTGGGCAACCGGTTCTGGACCTTCCGCGAGCACCGCGGCCGCCAACTGGTGCGCGAGGGCGTCGAATTCGGCATCGTGAGCGTCGGCGGTCTGCTCATCGGCCTGTTCTGCCTGTTCGTCTCGCACTACGTGCTGGGGTTCACCTCGCTGCTCGCCGACAACATCTCGTCGAACGTGATCGGGTTGGCGCTCGGCACCGCGTTCCGCTTCTCGCTCTACCGGCTCTGGGTGTTCTCACCGCGGCGCGGCGAGCCGAAGCCCGCCGTATTCCCGGACGACGACGCCCCGGAAGGCAGTGCCCAGGAAGGCAGTGCCCAGGCGGTCAGCCCGCATCCTGCTCGCCGGTCTCGCCCGGGTACGGCCACGAGTCCTGCGGCCGCCGTGCCGCAATCGGATTGAGGCCGGCCTCCATCAGGTCGTGCAGCGCGGACTGCACCAACTCGGCATGGGGCACGTCGCGGAGGACGACGGGATGCTCGAGGCCGGTGTTGATGAGCACATCGCCGCTGCGGAACAGCAGCTGCAATCCCGCCTGGCGCACCGTCACGTCGTAGCCGCGGCTGTGCAGCAACTCCTGGCGTGATCGCACCAGTACACCCGAGCGGATCACCACCCTCCTGGTCGTGATCGTGTCGTTCTGCGCCAGCCAGCGCAGCACCGGCACCGCGAAGAGCAGCAGAGCGAGGAGCACTCCCCCGGCGAGCAGCAGCAGGTTCATCCAGTGCTCGGGGAACGAGCCCGCGAAGTACGACACGACGCCGATGTCGATCAGCAGAGCCGCCGTGGGGAAGAACAGCGCTCGCGAGTGCGAACGCAACCGCGCCACCACCACCTCAGGCGGTGGCGTCCGATCCCCTGACGGAACTCCGGCGGCCGACATGGCTCTTTCCTACCGGTTCTAGCGCAGGTGGATGATGTCCCCCGCCGCGACCGCCCTGACCTGATCCGCGTCATCCCTGACCTCGAGCCGGCCGAGCGGGTCGATCCCCACCGCCCGCCCCAGCAGTCGGGCTCCCCCCGGCAGTTCGACCCGCACGTCGCGGCCGAGGGTGCTGCAGCGTTCCAGGACGGCGGCGCGCAGGCCGCTGCGATCGGCATCGCCGCTGCTCCGCCACAGCTCGGTCACCCATGCGGTGAGGTGACGCAGATACTCCGAGAGGACCCGGTCGATGAGCCCGGTGGCATCGATGGCGTCCGCTCCCGCGAGCGCGAGCGAGGTCGCGGTCGGCACCGGCAGTTGCTCGGCGGTCATGGTCAGGTTCAGCCCGGCGCCGATGACCACGGCAGTCCCCGGCGACGCGGCGCTCGGAGGCACCAGTTCGGACAGGATGCCGCAGACCTTGCGGCCGTCGAGTTGGATGTCGTTCGGCCACTTGAGCCCGACTCGCACCGAGCGCGGCAGCACGGCCGAGACCGCGTCGAACATCGCCGCGCCTGCCGCGAGCGGAAGCCAGCCGAGACCGTCGAACGCTGCGGGGTGCGCCGGCGCTCCCGGTGCGACGGACTGTCCGTCAGAACCAGAAAGAGCACGGACCAGCACCGACACCGCGAGCGCGGTGCCCGCCGGCGCCACCCACGCCCGATCCAGCCGACCGCGGCCGGCGGTCTGGTCGGTCGTGATCAGGGCGCTGAACGCCGGGAGTTCCGGGTCGGCGGCCAGCCGGACCAGCTCGGTGTTCGTCGACCCGGCCGAGTCGCGCCACAGCAGCATCGGCACCTCGCGCCGGCTCGCGGGCAGCCACTCGGCCTCGCGACCCGCGCCGCCCGCCGCGCCGCCCGCCGCGCCCTCGTCCATGTTCCTCAGCCTAGGGTCGGCGGTCACGTACGCTGACGTATCATGACCGCCTCCACACCCGCGCCGTCGGCCAGCGGGGGCGGTGCGGGGCGGCCCGCGGCCAGGGCCGTCGTGATCATGCCCACCTACGACGAGGTGGACAATCTCGAGCCGGCCGTTCAGGCGATCCATGCGGCTGCGCCCGATGTGCACATCCTGGTCGTCGACGATGCCAGTCCCGACGGCACGGGAGAACTCGCCGACCGGCTCGCCGCATCCGATCCCCGCATCACCGTGCTGCATCACGGAGCGCGCGACGGCCTCGGGGCCGCGTACCTCGCGGGGTTCGACACCGCGCTCGCCGCGGGATTCGACATCCTGATCGAGATGGACGCCGATGGATCCCACCCGGCAGACGTGCTGCCGACGATGATCGCCCGGCTGGGCCCCGACGATCCGACAGCACCGGACCACGCCGACCTGGTGATCGGCTCGCGCCGGGTACCCGGCGGCGGCTTCGTCGACTGGCCGGCTGCACGACGCATCCTGAGCCGGGCCGGCAACCTGTATGCGCGTCTCGCTCTGCGCATCCGGGTGATGGATGCCACGGCCGGCTACCGCGCCTACCGCGCCGACGTGCTGCGCAGCCTCGATCTGGCCGGCGTCGAGTCGCGCGGCTACTGCTTCCAGATCGACATGACCCTGCGCGTTCTGGACGCCGGTTACCGCGTCGCCGAGGTGCCGATCATCTTCACGGACCGGCAGCGCGGGGTGTCCAAGATGAACTCGCGCATCGTGCTCGAGGCGATGTGGCGGGTCACGCAGTGGGGTGTTGCCCGCCGGTTCTCGCGACGCCGAGCCGTCCCGGCGCGCGCCACGGCGTCTCACGACTAGCAGCGGGATCGCACCGAACATCGGCCGTCCGCCTGTCGGAATCCTCCAACCCGCGCCCGTCCGGCCCTCGGTAGGCTGAACGGCGTGACCGCCGACGCCGCCCCTTCCGCCCCCGCCACCGCGAGCCCCGACCTCTCCACGACGGCCGGCAAGCTCGCCGACCTGAAGGTGCGCTACCACGAAGCGGTCACCGCCAGCGGCCTGGCGGCCATCGAGAAGCAGCACGCCAAGGGCAAGAAGACCGCACGCGAACGCATCGAGCAGTTGCTCGACCAGGGCTCCTTCGTCGAGCTCGACGAGTTCGTGCGCCACAGGAGCTACGCCTTCGGCATGGAGAAGAGCCGGCCGTACGGTGACGCGGTCGTCACCGGCACGGGGACGATCCTGGGCCGGCAGGTGGCGGTCTACTCGCAGGACTTCACCATCTTCGGCGGCTCACTCGGCGAAGTGGCCGGCGAGAAGATCATCAAGGTGATGGAGCTGGCCATGAAGACCGGGGTTCCGATCATCGGGATGCTCGATTCCGGCGGGGCGCGCATCCAGGAGGGCGTGGTCGCGCTCGGCAAGTACGGCGAGATCTTCCGCCTGAACACGCAGGCCTCGGGCGTCATCCCGCAGATCTCGATCATCATGGGTCCGGCCGCCGGCGGCGCGGTCTACGGACCGGCGCTCACCGACTTCGTGATCATGGTCGACAAGACCAGCCAGATGTTCGTCACCGGCCCCGACGTGATCAAGACCGTCACCGGTGAGGACGTCGGCATGGAGGAGCTCGGCGGCGCGCTCACCCACAACACCGTCAGCGGTGTCGCGCATTACCTGGCCAGCGACGAGGATGACGCGCTGGACTACGCGCGCGCCCTGATCAGCTTCCTGCCCGACAACAACATGGCCCCGCTTCCGGTCTACGAGAGCGAGATCGAGCTCGAGATCACCGACGAGGACCGCAAGCTCAACGCCCTCATCCCCGACTCCCCGAACCAGCCCTACGACGTGCGCACGGTCATCGACCACATCGTCGACAACGCGGACTTCCTCGAGGTCCAGCCGCTCTACGCGCCCAACATCGTCATCGGCTTCGCGCGGGTCGAGGGCCGTTCGGTCGGGATCATCGCCAACCAGCCGAACGCGATGGCCGGCACCCTGAACATCGAGGCCGGTGAGAAGGCCGCGCGCTTCGTGCGCTTCTGCGATGCGTTCAGCGTGCCGATCCTCACGCTCGTCGACGTGCCCGGGTATCTGCCGGGCACCGACCAGGAGTGGACGGGCGTGATCCGGCGCGGAGCGAAGCTGCTCTACGCCTACGCCGAGGCCACGGTGCCGCTGGTCACGGTGATCACGCGCAAGGCGTACGGCGGCGCCTACATCGTGATGGGTTCCAAGCAGCTCGGCGCCGACATCAACTACGCCTGGCCCACCGCCGAGATCGCGGTCATGGGCGGCCAGGGCGCCGTCAACATCCTGTACCGCGGCGAGATCAAGGCGGCGGAGGCGGCGGGCGAGGATGTCGCCGCCAAGCGCACCCAGCTGGCCAACGAGTACACCTACAACGTGACCAGCCCGTTCCTGGCCGCCGAGCGCGGCGAGCTGGACGGCGTGATCGAGCCGGCCGCCACGCGCATCGCCGTCGTCAAGGCGCTGCGGGCACTGCGCACCAAGCGGGCCAGCCTGCCGCCGAAGAAGCACGGGAACATCCCGCTGTGAGCGCGCGGTGGAGCTCATGAGCGACGACATCCGGATCACCGGGGGACGCCCGACCGACGACGAACTCGCCGCGGTCACGGCGGTGCTCACCGCGGCTCTCGACGAACTGGCCGGCGATCATCGGCGGCGGCAGCGGCTCGTCCCGACCGCGTGGGAGCGCAGCCAGCGCGGAGTCCGTACCCCGTTGACGCCCGGCGCCTGGAACACCTTCGGCTCCTGATCGGGTGTCGTGAGGCACTCTCATTCGCGGCATCCGTCGCGTTCCGGGATTCGCGCTTCGGATTCCGTTGCGGGGTGCTGAGACGACCGCTGATCTCGCCGTGCGATCCCGGTTTGTCCCCCGGCTCGCGGCTTGTCGCTCCGTATCATCGCGGCACTTTCGGCCTGGCGCGACACGGCTTGTCCCCCTGTCCCCCGAATGTCCGACTGCGGGCGCCGAGCCGATCGGGCAGAGTTGGTGACTAACAGGCGGATCTGTTCTGAGATCCGTCGCCATTCATCGGCCGACTAGGGTAAGCGGGCCGATGATGTGGGGGCGAGTCAGGGCGACATTCGGGTTGTCGCCCTGACTCGGATTCTGGTGGGGGCCGGTGTTTCGACGCCGGCCCCTTTCCTCATGCCCGCGAGGCAGCGGTGGGGGGCCGTCGGCCGCCCGGCTCCTGGCACACCGTAGAGTTGTGTCACCCCGACCCCACCCGCTCAGCAGCGGGTCCGCTTCGAGAGGCTGACCTCGTGACCGCCGACGCCGCCTCGACGAGCCCGACGCCACCCGTCGAACTCCCCGCCGTCCCCGTCCGAAGCAACTGGCGCGTGCGCGCTGCGCACGGCCTGTACCGGATCGCGACCCGGCTGCACTGGGCCGAACCCGAGCTGCTGGGCCTGAGCGCCCTGGTCAGGAGGGGCGACGAGGTCATCGACGTCGGCGCGGCGCTCGGCATGTACACCGTGCCCCTCGCCGAGCTGGTCGGGCGCACCGGCCGGGTGTCGTCGTTCGAGCCGCAACGGCGGGGCATCGTCACGGTCCGTCTGCTGCACGCGCTGACCGGACCGCACCGCGGTCGCGTCAGCCGCCTGGCACTCGGCCCGCACGAAGGCACCTCGACCATCGTCGTGCCCTTCCACAACGGCTTCCCGATCTTCGGTCACGGACATGTCGAAGCCGGGAGCGCCGCGGAGAAGGGCCGCCAGCACCGCAGCCACGCCCCGATGAGCACGATCGACGCCTGGTGCGCGACCCACGAAATCGGGCGGGTGTCGTTCATCAAGGTCGACGTGGAGGGATTCGAGCCCTCGGTCATCGAGGGAGCCGTCGGCATCATCGATCGCGACCGTCCCAGCCTGCTGCTCGAGATCGAAGACCGCCACCTGGCGCGCTACGGCCGCACCGCCGACGGGTTCGTCGCCGAGATCCTCACGCGCTGGCCCGACTACCGGATCTACACCTGGGTCGATGGAACATGGACCGCGACGCCCGCGGTGGTGCCCGAGGTTCGCAACTACCTGTTCGCCACCGACGAGGCCTTCGCCCGCTGATCCGTTCGACCGACCCGGTCGGACTACTGCCTGACCGAGCGCGGGATCTCGAGCCACAGCGCGACGTCCTCGCCATCGTCGCCGGAGTCCAGGCCGAGCGCGCGGGCGTGCTCGTCGGGACTGTTCAGGCCGACGACCGTGACCGCGACGTCCGAGCCCTCGGGCACCGTCCGCGCGATGACGCGGTCGGCGGTGGTCCCGCGGATCGCGGTGGCGAGCTCATTGAGCACCCGGTCGAGGTCCGCCTCGTCGAGGTCGTCGATGCCACCCTCGTCGAGCAGGGTGATCGTGGTGCCGCGGCGCCGGGCATCCATCACCTCGTCGCGCACCGCGTCGTTCAGCAGCTTGCGGCCGCGGATCTCATCGCGGATGGCGCCCTCGATGTTCAGCGACTCCTCGCGCTCCATCGGGGTCAGATCGCCGCCGCGCAGCTGGATCGTGCTGAGCATCCGCGCCGCCATCTCGCTGGTGCGACCGAGCCGGAACTGGCGTTCCATGACGTGCGCCTCCTGCGCGGCGTGCCAGTCGGTGGCCTCGCGCTCGGCCAGGGTGAAGCGGCGCGCATCACGAGCCGCGCGGGTCAGGGCGCTCCGGATCACCGAGGCCACCGTCACCCAGCTGGCGCTGCCGATCACACCCAGACTGACCAGCCCGAGCGGCCCTGCCCAGAGCACGGTCTGGGCCACCAGGAACACGATTCCGATCCAGGCCCAGATCGGCCGGCCCCGCGTGCAGACGATCGTCGAGATGACGCCGACGCCCGCGATGTACCAGGTGGCGTATCCCGGGCCGCCGTCCCGGTGCAGATCGATCTCGGCGCTGACCATCAAGGTGATGCCGACCTCGCTCGCGATGGCGAAGGCCGCCATCCAGATCGGCATCTGCGCTCGGCCGAACGGCCACAGGGTGACGGCGATCACGACTGCGAACAGGATCATGCCGGCGATGGCCGGATAGGGCGTGATCGGGACGTCGATCGCATAGACGCCGAGCACGAGCACGTATGCCGAGAACAGGGCGGCGAGACCGACGATGATCCAACGGGGCACGCCGATCCTCATGACACCGGCTCGCTCTGCTCGAGGGATGCCGGGGCGCCGGAACGGGCGGTGGCGTCGGCAGACGGCCAGCGGATCATGACCGTGGTCCCCCTGCCGGGAGCCGAATCGACCCGTGCATCCCCGCCCAGGTTCGCGATCAACTCGATGATCGAGACCCGCACTCCGAGCCGCTCGCTCGGCACCTGCGCAGGATCGAAGCCGCGCCCGTCATCGGCCACCGTGACCTGCACCCCGCCCTCGATCGACGTGATGCGAACCGTGCGGGTCGCGCCGTCGCCGGCGTGGTTGACGCTGTTCACCGCGGCCTGCAGCGACGCGGACTGCACCGCCTCGGCGACCGTGGTCGGGATCGAGGCCGTTCCGAGTCGGCTGACGGTGATCTCGAATCCGGCCTCCAACTGCTCGATCGCCTCACGCACCGACTGCGCGAGAATGGTGATCCGCACGGTGGACCCGTCGTCGGGCGAGACCAGCGCCGCATCCCGAAGGTGGCCGATCGCGTTGCTCGCCATCGTCGCCGCCAGCCGCTGGGCCTCCGGAGTGTCGGCGCGCGCCGCATACAACAGGGTGGTGAGCACGCTGTCGTGCACGATGGCGTCGACCCGGACCCGCTCGGCCTCGGTCGCGTGGGCGCGCACCGCATGGGCGTATCCCTCGAGCGCGGTCGCCTGAGCCTGGTCGACACTGGTCGCCGCAGCCCGCAGCATCGTCGTGATGACCAGGATCGCGCCACCGAGGATGACCGAGTAGATCGAGTCGAGGCTGGCCTTCAGCGGCGTGAGGCCGCCACCGGGCGGGGTGAGTCGGATCACCGCGTAGAGCAGAGGGACGAGGATCAGGTAGCCGGCAGCCCACGGAACCGGGAGCCCGATCGCGGCCATGGCGGTGGCGATGGTGATCAGGTAGTACAGCCACGGGCTCTCGGCTGAGGGATGCACGACCGCGAACGGCCAGGTGACCAGCACGAGCAGGAAGGCGACGGCGAAGGTCACGTTGGCGAGGCGCACGAGCCGGCGGGCGACCCCCGCCGCGACGGCGAAGAGCAGACTGCCTACGATCGCGATGGCCGAGGAGGTCGACCAGAGCGGCAGGGTGGTCTCCTTCTCGCCCAGCAGCGTCGGAAGCGACTGCAGGAAGAAGACGACTCCGATCACCGAGCCGGTTCGGGCCAGTGCGGACTCGACGCGCGCCAGACTGAGCGCGTTGCGGAGCTGGAGCGGGGCGCCGGGAGGGACGGCGTTGGCGGCCGCGTTAGCGGCCATCGCCGTCGGGGTCGAGCCCCGGCAGGATTCCGTCCTCGACCGCGCGGCGGAGCAGGTCGACCTTGGTCGGTGCCGGGCGGCCGACCTCGACGTACTTCACGCGGATGCGGTCGAGATACTCCCGGGCCGTCGAGTAACCGATGCCCAGCTGCTCGGCAGCGAGCTTCAGCGGGAGGCCGGACGCATAGAGGTGCAGGATCTCGCGCTCGCGGCGACCGAGCTGCGCCTTCGCGAAGTCGCGGTCGGCGTCGATCGCCGTCGCCCATTCGAGGTTGTTCAGCACATCGCCACGAGCCACCGTTGCCGCGGCGGCGATCACAGTCTTGGTCGCGGACGATTTCGGGATGACGCCCGCGGCACCCGCGGCGAGCGCCTCGCGCACCAGCGCGACCCGGTCGGCGATGCTGTGCACCAGCACCGCGGAACCGGCCGCCTGCACGCGCTTCACGTTCTCGGTGACCGATGATCCGTCGCCGAGCGACAGATCGAGCACGGTGACGTCGACCTCCCGGCCCGCGAGGCCGTCGATCAGCTCGTCGACGTTGGACGCCGCGATCACGAAGTCGTAGCCGTCCTCGATGAAGGCGGCCTTCAGGCCCAGCCGCACCGACTCGTGGTCGTCCACCACGGCGACCCGCACGTGCACGGTGTCGGCTCCCGGTGCCGGAGGGCTTTCGATCGTCTCAGCCACGTTCATCCTGTCTCCCCCACGAATGCGGGCGACGGAACGCCCGGGCACCATCGTAACGCGTCAACTCCCCGGGGACCCCGAACGATTCACACCCGAATGAGGGTCCCGACGGCCTCGACGTGATGGGTGTTGGGGAACAGGTCGAAGGCGCGCAGCCCCTCCAGCCGGTAGCCGAGTCCGGCCAGTGTGCCGACATCGCGGGCGAAAGCGATCGGATCGCACGCGACGTAGACCAGTTGCGCGACGCCCACGGCGGCGAGCGCCTCGAGCACGGCGCGGCCCGCGCCGGCGCGCGGCGGGTCGAGCACCACGGTGCCTGCCCGGAGGCGGGAACGTTCCCCGGCTCCTGCCTGGGCGAGATTCCGCACCCAGTGCTCGACCCGTCCCGTCACCGCGACCGCCCCCAGCCACTCGGCGAGATTCTCGGCCGCGTGGTCGGTGGCCCGCGCATCCGACTCGACGGTCGTGATGCGCACCGTGCGGCCGAAGGCGTCGCCGACCGCGGCGGCGAGCAGGCCGACGCCACCGTAGAGATCGAGATTGGCTGCGCGCGGGTCGAACAGCGCCGGATCGATCGCCTGCTGAACGGCCCGGGTCAGGGTGACGGCGGCGGCCTCGTGCACCTGCCAGAATCCGCTGTCGTCGACGCGGAACTCGCGCTCGCCGACCCGTTCCCGGATGACGCTCGGGGTCTGGCTGCCCACGATCAGCCGCGCGCCGCCGGCACTGGGCGCGAGCACGTCGACGGTGTCGGTGCCGGAGAAGGCCTCGTGCAGGGGCGCGGCCTCCCGCACCGCCTCGGTGGCAAGCGGCAGGCTCCCGACCGGGATCACGCGGTGCGACCGGGCGGCATACGGGCCGACGGTGCCGTCGGCCGCGACGTGCAGGCGGACGCGGGTACGCCATCCGGTGCCGTCATCGGCCCCCGGCAGCCCCTCGACCTCCACGGCGAGTTCCAGGCCGGCCATGCGCTGCAGGGCCTCGGCGAGCACCTCGGACTTGAGGCGGCGCTGGTGGGCGAGCTCGATATGGCCGAACTCGGCACCGCCCGCGCGGTCGTCGGGATCGCGGTCCACCGCCGCCTCGGGCCAGATGTGGGGACGCCGATGCGGGCTCGGCTCGAGCACGCGGACCGTGTCGGCCCGCCAGAAGGTGGGCTTGGCATCATCGGCGATCCTGGCCACGACCCGCTCGCCGGGGATCGCATCCGACACGAAGACGACCCGCCCGTCGAGTCGCGCCACCGAGATGCCACCGTGCGCGATCTTGGTAGCCTCGAGTTCGACCTCACGGCCCACCATGTCACCCACCCTCCGAGCATAGGAGCGCCTGTTGAGCAGCGCGGACGCGAGCAGCATCGGCCGTCCCGTGCGCCTCTACCTGGCCTCGACCTCGCCGGCCCGGCTGGCCACGCTGCGCGCCGTCGGGATCGAACCGATCACGATCCCCTCCCGGGTCGATGAGGAGGCCGCAACCGCCGCGGCCGGGCCGATGACCGCCGCCGAGCTGGTGCTGCTGCTGGCCCGCCTCAAGGCCGAGGCCGTACTCGAGCCGTTGCTGAGCGACCCCGCGTCGGCCGGCGGCGCGCCGCTCGACGGGCTGGTGCTCGGCGGCGATTCGGCGTTCGAGTTCGGCGGCACGGTGTTCGGCAAGCCGCACCTGCCCGAGGTGGCGCGCGAGCGCTGGCATGCCCAGCGCGGCGGATCGGGGCTGCTGCACTCCGGGCACTGGCTGATCGATGCGCGCGGCGGCGTGATCGGCCGAGCGATCGGTGCGGTCGCCGAGGCGCGCGTGCAGTTCGCCGACGACATCACGGATGCCGAGATCGACGCCTACGTGGCCACCGGCGAGCCGCTCGAGGTGGCCGGCGCGTTCACCATCGATTCCAAGGGCGCGGGATTCATCGAACGGATCGACGGCGACCCGCACGCCGTGGTGGGGCTCAGCATCCCGCTGCTGCGGCACCTGGTGCGCACGCTCGGGGTGGAGTGGACCGACCTCTGGAACAGGTGACCCGATGCACAGCGAAGTCCGTGGCTTTCTGTGGACGTCCGACAAAGTCTGCGCAGCGCCCGCCCCATAGGCTGAGGGACTATGGCCACGCCCAACCCCCGCCGCATCACGAAGGTCCTGATCGCGAACCGGGGTGAGATCGCCGTCCGGGTCATTCGCGCCGCGCGCGACTCGGGCATCTCATCGGTCGCGGTCTACGCCGACCAGGACCGCGACGCACGGCACGTCAAGCTCGCGGACGAGGCATACGCGCTCGAGGGCACCACCAGCGCCGACACCTATCTGGTGATCGACAAGCTGCTCTCGGTGGCGCGCCGCTCCGGCGCGGACGCCGTGCACCCGGGCTACGGCTTCCTGGCCGAGAACGCCGACTTCGCGCGCGCCGTGATCGACGCCGGCATGATCTGGATCGGCCCCTCTCCCGAGGCGATCGAGCGGCTCGGCGACAAGGTCAGTGCGCGTCACGTGGCCGAGAAGGTCGGAGCCCCGTTGGCTCCGGGAACGCTCAACCCGGTCAAGGATGCGGACGAGGTGCTCGCCTTCGTCGACGAGGTCGGACTCCCGGTCGCGATCAAGGCGGCATTCGGAGGCGGCGGACGCGGACTGAAGGTCGCCCGCACTCGAGACGAGGTCCCCGAGTTGTTCGAGTCGGCCACCCGGGAGGCGATCGCGGCCTTCGGGCGTGGGGAGTGCTTCGTCGAGAAGTACCTCGACGAGCCGCGCCACGTCGAGACCCAGTGCCTGGCCGACGCGGAGGGCAACGTGGTGGTGATCTCCACGCGCGACTGCTCGCTGCAGCGCCGCCACCAGAAGCTGGTCGAAGAGGCGCCCGCGCCCTTTCTCACGGCGGAGCAGACCGAGCTGCTGTACACCTCGTCGAAGGCGATCCTCAAGGAGGTCGGCTACCTCGGCACGGGCACCTGCGAGTTCCTGATCGGCAAGGACGGCACCGTCTCGTTCCTCGAGGTGAACACCCGTCTGCAGGTGGAGCATCCGGTGTCCGAAGAGGTGACGGGCATCGACCTGGTGCGCGAGCAGTTCCGCATCGCCGAGGGCGGCACGCTCGACTACGACGACCCGGCGCCGGTCGGCCACAGCTTCGAGTTCCGGATCAACGGCGAAGACCCGGGCCGCAACTTCCTGCCCACCCCCGGACCGGTGCAGGTGCTGCGCTTCCCCGGCGGGCCGGGCGTGCGCATCGACTCCGGCGTCACCACGGGCGACGTGATCTCGGGGGCGTTCGACTCGTTGCTGGCCAAGCTCATCGTCACCGGATCGTCGCGCGAGGATGCCCTGGAGCGCTCCCGCCGGGCCCTCGACGAGTTCGAGGTGGCGGGCCTGCCCACGGTGCTGCCGTTCCACCGCAAGGTGGTGCGCGATCCGGCGTTCATCGCCGCGGACGGGCACTTCGGCGTCTACACCCGCTGGATCGAGACCGAGTTCGTCAACGACCTCGAGCCGTGGGGCGGCATCCTGGCCGAGGCGCCCGAGCCCGAGAAGCGGCACAGCGTCGTCGTCGAGGTCGAGGGCAAGCGCGTCGCGGTGTCGCTGCCGACCAAGCTGCTGCCGTCGAACGGCTCGGTGTCGAACGCGCCGGCACCCAAGCGGCGCGCGGGCGGTGGCGGGGGATTCGCCGCCAGCGGCACTGCGGTGAAGGCGCCGATGCAGGCCACCATCGTGAAGCTCGCCGTGCAGGAGGGCGACAAGGTCGTCAAGGGCGACCTGGTGGTGGTGCTCGAGGCGATGAAGATGGAGCAGCCGCTCACCGCCCACAAAGACGGCACGATCGCCAAGATCGACGCGACGGTCGGCTCGACCGTGTCGTCGGGGCACCAGCTGCTCGCGATCGAGGACTGAGCGCCGCCCCGCCGAATCACCGACCGCCGCGCGAAGTCGCGAAGGCGCGCGAAGGTTCGACGGCGGTCACGAGAATCGGCGGCGTTGGGGGAGGCCGGCCCGAAGAAGCGCGGCGGCGAGGGCCTGGGGCGAGCGGGCGGCATCCCACCCCCAGCGCACGACCCGGGCACCGGTCGCCGCGCGCAGCCGGTCTTCGCGGACCTTCTCATCCACCACGACCTCGGCCGCGGATCTTCCCGAGCGCAGCTCGTCGCGGAGGTACTTGGCCACCCCGTCGAATTCGCCGATGATCTGCCACTCCGGCCACCAGAAGTCGACGAATCCGATGAGTCCTGCGGCATCCTCGAACCGTGCCTGAAGGACCGGTGCAGGAAGACCGCTCGCCAGCATCGAGCACCGGCTGAGCGACTCGCCAGGCGAGCCGGACCGCCCGTCCGCGAATGTGATCGCTCTGGCGGCCCGTGCGCTGCCTCGCGGCGTTGCGCGCTCCGCAGCCGCGTCGCGCAAAGCATCGTGAGCTGCTCGCGCCGCCGCCACACCCGACTCCCCGCGACGGGCTTCACGCATGACGAAGTCGGCCATCGCAACACCGCCCGCGAACGACAGGATGGATGCCGCATCCACGACCGTGCGAACCAGCGACGTCACACGGTGCCCGTCGATGACCTCGCACTGGTCCGGGAGGCCAACCGCGTGCCGCACGATACCTCGTCGCGACCGACCACCGCTGTCGCGGTCGGCGAGCACTTCGACGCGATCCGGCCACGGCGCGAGACTCGGCAATCCCCAGATCACGGCGGCCGAAAGGTGGGAGAACGGTCCCTCGCCGGCGAAACGGAGGGCGGCGGCATCAATGCGGGCGCGGAATCGATCGTCGGGGCCGAGCCTCTTCCATACCTCGCTCGGAAGAAAGACCCCCGGGGCGATCCTGACCACTGCGCCTGCCGAGACGGAGCGATACAGGTGCGCCGAGGTGCCCTGAGCAACCGCGGCGGACGCCTCGAGGATCTGCTCCCGCCACGCGTTGTCGCGGCCCGAGTCCATTCAGGCATCGTGGCCCCGAGGTCGAGCGCACCTCCCGAGAGGGAGGTGATGCCGTGGAGAACTCCCGCCATCGTCACCCTGCCGAGGAGGGACTGCTCCCTGCGCGGCCGCCGCGCTATTTCGCACCCGCGCGCGAAGGTTTGCGAGCGCTCGCGAGGAACCGCGGCGCTCGCCGAACGGAGGCGGTCAGCTCACGATGTGCATCGCGCGCGCCGCATCCGTCACGCTCGCCGACAGCGAGGGGTAGACGCTGAACGCGCGTGCGAGTTGGTCGACCGTGAGCCGGTGCTCGACCGCGAGCGAGATCGGCAGGATGAGGTCGCTCGCCTTGGGCGCGACGATCACGCCGCCGATCACGGTGCCGGATCCGGTGCGGGCGAAGATCTTGACGAAGCCGTCTTTGATGCCGAGCATCTTGGCGCGGGGATTGGATGCCAGCGGCAGCTTGTAGATGTCGCCCTGCGCGATCCCCTCCTCGATCTGCTTCTGCGACCAGCCGACGGTGGCGACCTCGGGCTGGGTGAAGATGTTCGAGCTCACGTTGCGCAGCTCGGTCGGGGCCACGGCATCCCCCATGGCGTGGTAAACCGCCGTGCGCCCCTGCATCGAGGCGACGGATGCCAGGGGCAGGAAGTCGCTGCAGTCCCCGGCCGCGTAGATGCTCGGCATCGAGGTGCGGGCGACCCGGTTGACCCGGATGTGTCCGCTCTCGGTCAGCTGCACCCCGGCCTCCTCGAGACCGATGCCGGCCGTGTTGGGGATCGAGCCGACCGCCATCAGGCAGTGCGATCCCTCGACGGTCCGCCCGTCGCTCAGCGTGACGAGCACGCCGTCCTTGGTGCGCTCGACCTTGCTGGCACGGCTCTTGTTGAGCACGTCCATGCCGTTGCGCCGGAACACGTTCTCGATGACGTGCGCGGCATCGGCGTCCTCGCCGGGCAGCACCTGCTCGCGGCTGGATACCAGCGACACCTTCGATCCGAGCGCCAGGTAGGCGGATGCGAACTCGGCACCGGTGACGCCCGAGCCGACCACGATCATGTGCTCGGGGACCTCCTCGAGCGAGTACAGCTGGGTCCAGGTGAAGATGCGTTCGCCATCCGGCTTCGCGGTGGGCAGCTGCCGCGGGCTCGCCCCGACCGCGACCACCAGGGTGTCGGCCTCGACCTGGTCGAAATCGGTCCGACTCTTGCCCTTGCCGGTCGAGACGACCAGGCGATTCGGGCCGTCGAGCCGACCGTCGCCGGCGATGATGCGCACCCCGGCCTTGATCAGCTGCGACTTGATGTCTTCGGACTGCTGCCGCGCCAGCAGCAGCAGTCGCCGGTTGACCTCGCCCAGATTGACGGCGACCTCGGGCCGCACCGCCCGGCCGTCGCCGTTGCGGATGAAGAACTGCACGCCGAGGTCTGCCGCCTCGCCTGCCGCGTTGGCCGCCTCGGCCGTGGCGATCAGCGTCTTCGAGGGCACGACATCGGTGAGCACCGCGGAGCCGCCGACGCCGGTCCGCTCGACCAGGGTGACTTCGGCTCCGAGCTGGGCGCCCGCGATCGCCGCCTCGTAGCCGCCCGGACCACCTCCGAGTACGGCGATGCGCTGGGTCCGCTCGAACTCGTATGGCATGCCTCTATTGTCCTGCAGATGGTGACGGTGCGCTGCCCGGGCGCCCGACCGCACCGGCGCCCATCGGGACACCTAGGCTGGTTGTCATGGCGACCGACCACAGCAATCCCCTCGACGATCCGGCGGCAGACCCGTTCGCCATCGCACAGCAGGCCGCGGCTCAACTGGCCGAGGCCACCGGAGTCGAGAAGCACGACATCGCCCTCACCCTGGGCAGCGGCTGGGCCAAGGCCGCCGACCTGATCGGCGAGACCACGGCGACGATCCCCGCGACCGACATCATCGGCTTCAGCAAACCCGCGCTGGTCGGGCATGTCGGCACCCTGCGCAGCGTGCTGCTGCCGAACGGCACGCGAGCCCTGGTGATCGGCGCACGCACGCACTTCTACGAGGGCCACGGCGTCCGGCGCGTGGTGCACTCGGTGCGCACCGCCGCGGCCGCGGGCGCGACCACCATGATCCTGACCAACGGCGCAGGCGGCATCCGTGAGAGCTGGACACCCGGCACGCCGGTGCTGATCAGCGACCACATCAACCTGACCGCGGCCTCCCCGCTCGAGGGCGCGACCTTCATCGACCTGACCGATCTGTACGCAAGGCGATTGCGCGACCTGGCCAGGTCGGTGGCTCCCGAACTCGACGAGGGCGTGTACACGCAGTTCCGTGGACCGCACTACGAGACCCCGGCCGAGGTGCAGATGGCCAAGACCATCGGGGGTCACATCGTCGGCATGTCGACGGCGCTCGAGGCGATCGCGGCACGGGAGGCGGGCATGGAGATCCTCGGGCTCTCGCTCATCACCAACCTGGCCGCCGGCATCTCGTCGGAGCCGCTGAGCCACGCCGAGGTGCTGCAGGCCGGACGCGACGCCGAGCCGGTGATCAGCGCACTGCTCGCCCGCATCGTGGCGGAGATCTAGAAGGAGCACCATGGTCGACGAAGACCTGGTCGACGACGACCTGACCGCGCTGCTGGCCGCCGCCCGCGCCTGGGCCGGGCAGGATCCCGACCCGGTGACCCGCACCGAACTGGATGCGCTGGTCGCCGAGGCGGAGGCAGGTGACGCCCCGGCACGGGCCGAGCTGGCCGCGCGCTTCGCCGGCCGCCTGGAGTTCGGCACCGCGGGGCTTCGCGGCGAGCTCGGCGCCGGTCCGATGCGGATGAACCGCGTGCTGGTGTCGCAAGCCGCCGCCGGGCTCGCGGCCTACCTCCTCGGCCGGGAGCCGCATCCGACGGTTGTGGTCGGCTACGACGGGCGCCACAACTCGAGCGTGTTCGCCCGCGACACCGCCGAGCTCATGCAGGGCGCCGGGGTGCAGGTGACGCTGCTGCCCCGTGCGCTGCCGACCCCGGTTCTGGCCTTCGCGGTTCGCCACCTCGACGCGAGCGCCGGCGTCATGGTCACCGCCAGCCACAACCCGGCGCGCGACAACGGCTACAAGGTGTACCTGGGCGGAGCGGACGCCGGATCGCAGATCGTGCCGCCGTCTGACGCCGAGATCGCCGCCGAGATCGAACGGGTGGCGGCGGGGTCGATCGGTGGACTGCCCAGATCGTCGGATTTCGGGACGGCGCCCGAGAGCGTCGTCACCGAGTACGTGCGCCGCACCGCGGCGCTGTCGGACTCGCGGTCCGGGCTCAACGTGGTCTACACCGCGATGCACGGCGTGGGGTGGGAGACCGCCGTCGCCGTGTTCCGGGCCGCCGGATTCGCGGCGCCGATCACGGTCGACGCGCAACTGCATCCCGATCCCGACTTCCCGACCGTCGCGTTCCCCAACCCGGAGGAGCCCGGGGCGCTCGACCTCGCCTTCGGCGTCGCACGGGAGCACCGCGCCGACCTGATCATCGCCAACGATCCGGACGCCGACCGCGTCGCCGTCGGTGTTCCCGACGCCGGGGCACCCGGGGGCTGGCGGCGTCTCAGCGGCAACCAGGTCGGCTGGCTTCTCGGCTGGCAGGCGGCGAGACGACTGGTCGAAACCGCCGAGGAGCACGCGGCCACCCTGGCCTGCTCGCTGGTCAGCTCGCCCGCGCTGGGCACGATCGCGCGCCACCACCGCCTGGACTTCGTCGAGACCCTGACCGGCTTCAAATGGATCTCCCGGGTCGGCGGGCTCGCCTTCGGCTACGAGGAGGCGCTCGGCTACCTGGTGGACCCGGACAAGGTCCGCGACAAGGACGGCATCTCGGCGGCCGTGCGGGTGATCGGTCTCTTCGCCGAGCTGGCCACCGCGGGCACCACGCTCGACCAGCATCTGATCGAGTTCGCGGAGACCTTCGGCGGGTACGCGTCGTCGCAGATCTCGATCCGGGTGTCGGACCTTGCACAGATCGGGCGGACCATGTCGCGCCTGCGCGCCGAACTTCCCGCTCAGATCGCCGGGATCCGGGTCGAGCGCATCGACGACTTCGTCGAGGGTTTCGAGGGCTTCCCCCCCAGCGACCTGCTGCGCTTCCACCTGCAAGGTGGCGCCCGGGTGATCGTGCGCCCCAGCGGCACGGAGCCGAAGCTCAAGTGCTACCTCGACACGGTCTCCGAGACAGGCAGCGGCGCCGAGCGCCTGGCCTCCGCGGAGGAGACCCTGGCGCGCCTCGATGCCGCGATGCGGGAGCTGCTTGCCGCCTAGTCGGAGCCGGATAGGTCAGGGACGGAAAGGTCCGGCCCCCATGCTCAGGCCGTCGCGCCCAGGATGGTGCGCACCTGGTCCGGGGTCTGCGCGTCGGCCAGGCCCTGGACCGCATCCGAGTCGTTGAACAGGTTGGCCAGTTCGGCGACCATCCTGAGGTGCCGCTCCGGCGAGTGCACAGCGAGGGCGAGCACGACGCGGACCGGGTCGTTGTGGGGATGTCCGAACTCCACGGGAGTCGAGAGCGTCACCACGGCCAGTCCATCGTCGAGCACCTCGGGCCCGGGCCGCGCGTGCGCAAGAGCGAGCCCCGGCGCGATCACCACGTACGGGCCGTGCTCGACGATCATCCGGATCATCTCGTCGGCATAGGCGGGCGCCGCCGCGCCCGCGCGGGTCAGGCAGCTACCGGCCAACTCGACCGCCGCGCGCCAGTCGGCCGCGGTCGCGTGCAGCAGGATCGCCGCGTCGGGGAGGGCGGGCAGCGCGGGCTCGGCCATCAGGCGTGGCCGGGCACGGCCGCTCGGGCCCGGGCGAAGCCGGCTCCGATCCGTTCGATCAGCTCCTCGCGGTCCTCCAGCGGCAGGAACGCGACCTCGGCCGCGTTCAACTGGAAGGCCTCGAGGTCATCCAGGTCGTAGCCGAAGGCGTCGGCGAGCAGGCCCAGCTCGCGGGTCAGGGTCGTCGCGCTCATCAGCCGGTTGTCGGTATTGACGGTCACGCGGAAGCCGAGCTGGTAGAGCAGATCGAAGGGATGATCGGCCATCGTCGACCCCCAGGCCGCGATGGCGCCGGTCTGCAGGTTCGAGCTCGGGCTGGTCTCGAGGGCCACCCCGCGGTCCTTGACCCACTGGGCCACCCGGCCGAGCGAGACGAAGGTGCTCTCGTCGTCCGAACGCTCGATCGTGATGTCTTCGGCGATGCGCACCCCGTGGCCGAGGCGCAGGGCGTGGCCGTCGACCAGTGCGCCGCGGATGCTCTCCACGCCGTCCGCTTCGCCCGCGTGCACGGTCGCCGGGAAGCAGGCACGTGCCAGCACGTCGAACGCCTCGTGGAGCCGCGATGCGGGGAATCCGGCTTCGGGCCCGGCGATGTCGAAGCCGACGACTCCGAGGTCGCGGTGGCGCAGAGCCAGCTCGGCGATCTCGGTGCCGCGGTCGAGGTGGCGCATGGCGCTGACCAACTGGCCGGCGCGGATCCATCCGCCGTCGCTACGAACCCGATCGACGGCCGCGTCGATGCCGCGCTGCACGGCCTCGACCGTCTCGTCAAGGGTGAGCCCGCGCTGCAGATGCTGCTCCGGCGCCCAGCGCAGCTCGCCGTAGATCACTCCGTCGGCTGCCAGATCTTCGACGAACTCGCGCGCCACCCGGGTCAGACCCTCGGCGGTCTGCATCACCGCGATGGTGACGTCGAAGGTCTTCAGGTACTCGACCAGCGATCCCGAGTCGGACTTCTCGGCGAACCAGGCCGCCAGCTCGGGCGCCGTGCCGGCGGGCAGCTCGATGCCGAGCGGCTCGGCCAGCTCGATGATGGTCTGGGGCCGCAGGCCGCCGTCCAAGTGGTCGTGCAACGAGATCTTGGGAAGGGCGCGCAGGCCGATCCGGGTGCCCGGCAGTGTGACGTCGTCGGCCTCGTTCATGTCATCGAATCTACCGGCCCCTAGGCTCGGAGAATGCCGACGAAGATCATTCTCGACTGCGACCCCGGCCACGACGATGCGGTCGCGATGCTGCTGGCCTGGGGCAGCCCCGAGATCGAACTGGTCGGCGTCACAACCGTCGTCGGCAACCAGACGCTCGACAAGGTCACACGCAACGCGCTCGCGGTGGCCAGGGTCGCGGGGATCGTCGGCGTCCCGTTCGCGGCCGGGTCGGCCCGCCCGCTGGTGCGCGAGATCGAGACCGCCGGTGAGATCCACGGGGAGTCCGGTATGGACGGCCCTGTGCTGCCCGAGCCGACGCTCCGGCTCGACCCGCGGCCGGCGGCGCAGTTCATCGTCGACACGATCATGGCCGCCGAGCCGGGCTCGATCACGCTCGTGCCCACAGGAGGGCTGACCAACATCGCCCTCGCCGCGCGGCTCGAGCCCCGCATCATCCCTCGGGTCAAAGAGGTAGTGCTCATGGGCGGCGGCGCGCGCGAAGGCAACTGGAGCGCGGTCGCCGAGTTCAACATCGTCATCGACCCCGAGGCCGCCGCCATCGTGTTCGGTGCGGGCTGGCCGGTGACCATGGTGGGGCTGGATGTCACGCACCAGGCGATCGCGACGCCCGAGGTGCGCGCCGCCATCGCCCGGGTCGGCACCGGGCCTGCCGTGTTCGTCGGCGAGCTGATGGAGTTCTTCGAGAGGGCCTACCGCGACGCTCAAGGCTTCGACCACCCGCCGGTGCACGATCCGGTCGCGGTGGCCTACGTCATCGATCCCACTCTGGTGCGCACGGTCGCGGCACCCATCGCCATCGAGACGCGGGGCGAGCACACCCTCGGAATGACGGTGGTCGACCTGCGCGGTCCGGCCCCCGCCGACTGCGTCACGCGCGTCACCTTCGACCTCGACGCCGAGCGCTTCTGGGCGCTGGTGGTGGATGCGCTGGAGCGGATCGGCGAGCCCGAGTAGCTCCTCCTCCCCCACCCTTCCAGTTCCGCGAAAGCACGTAGTTCCACGCACTCTCGATACTGACGGGCCGCCGAATTCGTACTCTCGCCAGCATGAAGCGCCACTTCGTCGCCCCCTACCGGAGCGTTCGGGCATCAGCTGATCCGGGAGGCGACGTCGCCCTGCGCGCTCTGATATTCCACGCCAGGATGCCCGAGCGCGCGTTCTACTTCGGGTCGACAGCCGCAGCTGTGCACGGCTTGCCCCTCCCGGCGCGTCTGGCTGACGAGACTCTGCTGCACGTAGGAGTTGCCGCGGGCGCTCGGCGCCTCGACGCCCTCGGCGTCGTCCCTCACCATGTTCGAATCACTCCCGCCGACGTGGTGACGATTCGAGACGTTCGAGCAACATCCATCGAACGAACGTGGTGCGACCTCGCAACCTGCGGTCTCACGGTGGCTGAACTCGTTGCGGCTGGAGACCGCGCGCTATGGCGCCGAGACCCCCGCACGACCTGGCCCGACCTGAGCGCGGCTGTCGCGCGTTACGAAGGCCGGCGCGGCGCCCGTCTCATGCGCAACGCGCTCATGCTGCTCACCGATGCGTCCGACTCGGCTCCGGAGTCCGAGTTGCGAGTCGCCATCCTCGAGGCAGGCTTTGCGGCCCCCGAGGTCAACATCCCGGTGCATGTCGGTGATGCGGTGATCCACCCTGACCTGAGCTGGCCGAGTCGGCGAGTGGCAATCGAGTACGAGGGCGACCATCACCGCACCGATCGCGACCAATGGAACCGCGACATCCGCCGTCAGACCATGCTCAGTGACGCGGGCTGGTCGGTCTATCGAGCCACATCCGAGGACTACCGATCTGCGCATCGCCTGTTGCTGTGGCTCGCGCGCCGACTTGTGGCCACGTGAGAGTACGAAATCGGGGCACATTCAGCGGCGGAAGTACACGAAAGCCCGTACTTTCGCGGATCAGGCAGCGGGTCAGCCGATGCGGCCCGCGATCAGCGGGCCCCCGTCGTCGATCGGGTCGCCCGCGTCGCCGATGCGGTACGCGCCGTCGAGCGCCTCGAGGGCGCGGGCGAAGCGGGCCGGGTCGTCGGCGCCGAGCGTGAACAGCGGCTGCCCCTCGACGACCGCATCGCCTGGCTTGGCGTGCAGGTCGATTCCGGCCGAGTGCACCACCGGGTCCTGCTTGCGGGCGCGCCCGGCTCCGAGGCGCCAGGCCGCGATCCCGAACGGCAGGGCGTGCTGCGCGGTCAGCACACCGGAGCGCTCGGCGCGCACCACGTGGGTCTCGCGCGGGGTCGGGAGCGCAGCATCCGGATCGCCGCCCTGCGCGCTGATCATCGCGCGCCAGCTGTCCATCGCCCGCCCGTCGTGCAACGCCGCAGCGACGTCGGCATCGTGGACACCGGCCAGCTCGAGCATCTCGCGCGCGAGCGCCACGGTGAGCGCCACCACGTCGGACGGGCCGCCTCCCGCCAGCACCTCCACCGATTCGCGCACCTCATTCGCGTTGCCGATCGCCAGGCCCAGCGGCACGTTCATGTTGGTCAGCAGCGCGCGGGTCGCCACGCCGGCGTCGTTGCCGAGCCGCACCATCGTCTCGGCCAGCTCGCGGCCGCGCGCCGGGTCCTGCAGGAACGCCCCCGAGCCGAACTTCACGTCGAGCACCAGCGACGAGGTGCCCTCGGCGATCTTCTTGCTCATGATCGACGACGCGATCAGTGGGATCGCTTCGACCGTGCCCGTGATGTCGCGCAGCGCGTACAGCTTGCCGTCGGCCGGAGCCAGGCCCGACCCGGCCGCGCACACCACCGCGCCGACCGACTCGAGCTGGGCCATGAACTCGGCATTGCTCAGCGATGCCCGCCAGCCCGGGATGCTCTCGAGCTTGTCGAGCGTGCCCCCGGTGTGTCCGAGACCACGGCCGGACAACTGGGGCACCGCAACACCGAATGACGCGACAAGCGGCGCGAGCGGCAGGGTGATCTTGTCGCCGACTCCCCCGGTCGAGTGCTTGTCCGTGGTCTTCTTCGACAGGCCCGAGAAGTCGAGCCGCTCGCCGCTGGCGACCATCGCCTGCGTCAGATCGCGGATCTCGTCGCGCTGCATCCCGTTCAGGAAGATCGCCATGGTCATGGCCGACATCTGCTCGTCGGCGACGTGGCCGCGGGTGTATGCGTCGATCAGCCACGCGATCTGGGCGCTGTTCAGCACACCTCCGTCGCGCTTGACGCGGATCAGGTCGACCGTGTCGAAGGGTTCGACGGCCATGTCACGCGCCGTCCGCGGCTGAGTACGCCTCGAGAGTGCGCGGCCCGAACGCGTCGGGCAGCACTTCGTCGATGGTCCTGATGCCCGAGACGGTGGCCAGCAGCATTCCGT
>Ga0207703_10000065_pt1 | contig 126087 bp, 130 predicted proteins | sample KBSSwiS12_FD_184304 | JGI IMG/M metagenome (GOLD analysis project Ga0207703, IMG submission 184304) | Switchgrass rhizosphere microbial communities from Kellogg Biological Station, Michigan, USA - KBS Switchgrass S1-2 (SPAdes) (version 2) | ecosystem: Host-associated > Plants > Roots >...
CGGTGTTCGACCACGCACCGGATGGCTGGCGCGAACACCTGGCCGCCTCGAGCATGATGATGCTGAGCGAGGGCGTGCTGCAGATGTCGCAGGCGCCGACGCAGGCGACGGCAAGGCCAGTAAGCGCCTTGCCGCCGGTCGCCGCGAGCGCGCTGCCCCAGGCGCCGATCGCCGGATTTTTCGCGCCCGGCCCCGGCGGCCTGCTGCCGATCATCGCCCAGGACGGCCGCACCCCATTCGAGGCCTATTCGCGGCCCTTCACCTCCAATGGCCGGCCGAAGGTGGCGTTGGTGATCGGCGGGCTGGGCCTGAACGCCCGCGCCACCCAGACGGCGATCCTCAGCCTGCCCCCGCAGATCACCCTCTCCTTCGCACCCTACGCCGAGGGGCTGCAGGGCTGGATCGACATGGCCCGCGCCCATGGCCACGAAGTGCTGCTCGAAACCCCGATGGAGCCGCTGGACTACCCCGACAACGACCCGGGCCCCTACACTTTGATGGCCGATGCGCCGGGGCCGGAAACCGCCAAGAAGCTCGACTGGATCCTCTCGCGGGCCACCGGCTACTTCGCCCTCAGCAACTATCTCGGCTCGCGCTTCCTGGCCGACGACAAGGCCTATGAGGGCTTCCTGGGGGCGGTGCGCGGCCGCGGCCTTGGCTTCGTCGACGACGGCGCCGCCGGCCGGCGGATGGGCGGCGGCGCGCCGCGCGCCTCCGCCGAGCGGGTGATCGATGATCAGCTCACCCAGACGGCGATCGACGCGCAGCTGCTCAAGCTTGAAGCGAGCGCCTTGCAGAAGGGCCAGGCGCTGGGCGCGGGCTTCGCCTACCCGGTAACGCTGGACAAGGTCGCGCGTTGGGCTCACAGCGTCGAACAAAGGGGCTATCAGCTGGCGCCAGCTTCGGCGCTGGCGATGAAGAAATGACCGAACTCTCCGAATACCGGCCGAATGTCGGCGTGGTGCTGTTCCACCCCGACGGTCGCGTATGGCTCGGCCGGCGCATCCACACGCCGGAACCGCACAACTGGCAGTTCCCGCAAGGCGGCGTTGACAACGGCGAGGATCTGGAGACCGCCGCCCGCCGCGAGCTGGCCGAGGAGACCGGCGCGCACAGCGTCACCTATCTCGGCCGCACCGACGGCTGGATCACCTACGATTTCCCAGAAAACCACGGCGGCCCCAAGGCTTATCGCGGCTGGCGCGGGCAGAAGCAGGTCTGGTTCGCCTTTCGGTTCGACGGCGCGGAGAGCGAGTTCGACCTGGCCGCCCACGGCGAGCCGGAATTCGACGCCTGGCGCTGGAGCTACCTGGACGAAGCCGCCGGGCTGATCGTTCCGTTTAAAAGGACCTCCTACGAGCTGGTGGCCCAGGCCTTCGCCAGCTTCGCGGCGCCAAAATCAGACGGGGCGCCTGCGGCCTAAGGCCGGTACCGCTTCGCGCCGTCCTCTGCTAGCTATCGCTTCCCAGCGCCGCTCCCGGCGCCCTTCCGCGCCCGGAGACCTGCGATCACTCCTATAGTAATGGTGCACGGCGCCTTTGTCGGCGGCTGGTCGTTCGAAACCTTCCGCTCTCCGTTCGAAACCGTCGGCCATCGGGTGCTGGCGCCAGATCTGCGCGGTCATGGGGCTAAGGAGCCTTCGGATGCGGTGATCGGCGTCTCCATTCGCGACTACGCCGATGACGTGGTGGAGCTGTGCGCCGACCTCGAGCAGCCGCCGATCCTGATCGGCCACTCGATGGGCGGGCTGGTGGCCCAGCTGGCCGCGCGCAGGGTGCGGCCGAAAGCCCTGGTGCTGCTGGCGCCTTCGCCCCCCTGGGGCCTGGTGGGCTGGAGCATGGAGGCGGCGTTGACCGCCGTCGGCGCGCAGATGGCCAGCCTGATGTCCAACGGCGCGCTGGAGCCTAGCCGCGAGATCATGCGCCTTGGCACGCTTGACCGCATGCCACCGCACGCCGCGGAGCCGATTCTCGAGCGCATGCGCCCGGAGAGCGCCCGCGCCGTGGCCGAGACGCTGAACTGGTGGCTCGATCCCTTCATGACCAGCAGCATCGGCTCCGGCCCGCTGCCGATCCCCAGCCTGGTGATCTCCGGCGGCGCCGATCAGGTCCATTCGGCGGCCAGCGGTCGCCTGGTCGCCGAGCGCATCGGCGGCGAGTTCCTCAACTTCCCGGAGATGAGCCACTGGCTGGTCGGCGAGCCGGGCTGGGAGGCGGTGGCCGAAACCGCGCTCGAGTTCATCGGCCGCGAGCTCCGCGCCGCGGCCTGACTCCGGATACCAACGGCGGAGCGGCGGCGAGGCCTATTGGCCGGCGCGCTCCTGGTAGAAGAGCATGCCGGTTTCATATTTCGGGTTCAGCGGCGTGTCGTCGGGCTTACGCCAGATCGAGAAGTTCACCGCCGTCGAGGCGCCATTGGCCTCGACGTGCTCCCAGGACTTGCGGATCCGCTTCACCCCATCGGCGTCGATGTTGACGTAGTTGGCCTGCAGCACCAGCCGCGGCTGGTGCAGGAAGGACCAGATGTTCAGCGCGCTGACGATCGGCGCATCCTGGCCGACGGCGTAGTGGACCTCGGCCTGGCAGACGTTGGTCTGCGAGTACTGCGGCTGAAAGACAACGGCGTAGTCGCGGCCGCTGGTCAGCGGCAGGCTCCAGGTGCCGTCGCGCCGGTTGGCCTTCAGCCCGGCGGCCTTGGCCGCCGCATCCAGGCCCTGGCCACGCACGGCGGGGGCGCAGACCTTCTCGATGACCTGCACGATCTGCGCGCCGTCGCCGGCGGTCGGCAGCACTGGCGGCGGCTCGGCGGGGGCCGGCGCCGGGGCTGCCGGCGCGGCGTCCACGGGCGGCGGCGGCGCTGCCGGCGTCTCCTGGGCGCGGGCGGCGCCCGCAAGGCCGGCGATGACGATCAAGCTGGCGAGCGCGGTGCGCATGACGTTTCCCCCAAATTGATAGCGAGGGCATAAAACGGGCGCTCCGTCTTCGATGCAAGGCTCAAGCTGGTCGTCGCGCCCCGAGCCGGTGGCCAAACGCAAAAAAAGCCCCCGTCCGGATCCGGACGGGGGCCTTTTCGATGCCTCTGCGGGGCGACCTCAGCCGGCTGGCTGTTCGATCGCGTGCTCGGCCAGAACCGTCAGGCCTTCCGGCGTCACATCGGCGAAACCGCCGCGGATGTCGAAGGTCCGCACCTTGCCGTCGCTGAAGACCCGCAGCGGGCCTTGCTTCAGCGTCGTCATGAAGGGCGCGTGACCGGCCAGCACCCCGAAGTCGCCTTCGGCGCCCGGCGCGTCGACCTGATCGACGGCGCCGGCGAAGAGCTCACGCTCCGGCGAGACCAGCGAGAAGTGAAGCTTGGCGGCCATCTGGGCTTAGGCTTCCGACGCCAGTTGCTCGGCCTTGGCCACGGCTTCGTCGATCGAGCCGACCATGTAGAAGGCCGGTTCCGGCAGGTGGTCGCCTTCGCCGTCGCAGATCGCCTTGAACGAGCGGATGGTGTCCGCCAGCTCGACGAACTTGCCCGGCTGGTTGGTGAACTGCTCGGCCACGAAGAAGGGCTGCGACAGGAAGCGCTGGATCTTCCGGGCGCGGGCGACGATCAGCTTGTCGTCTTCCGACAGCTCGTCCATCCCGAGGATGGCGATGATGTCCTTCAGCGCCTTGTACTGCTGCAGGATCTCCTGCACGCGGCGGGCGGTCTCGTAGTGCTCCTCGCCGATCACCAGCGGGTCCATGATCCGCGAGGTGGAGTCGAGCGGGTCGACAGCGGGGAAGATGCCCTGCGAAGCGATGTCGCGGCTGAGCACGGTCGTCGCGTCCAGGTGGGCGAAGGAGGTCGCCGGCGCCGGGTCGGTCAGGTCGTCGGCGGGGACGTAGATCGCCTGCACCGAGGTGATCGACCCCTTGGAGGTGGAGGTGATCCGCTCCTGCAGGTTGCCCATCTCGGTGGCCAGCGTCGGCTGATAGCCCACCGCCGAGGGGATGCGGCCGAGCAGGGCCGACACTTCCGAACCCGCCTGGGTGAAGCGGAAAATGTTGTCGATGAACAGCAGCACGTCCTTGCCCTCGACGTCGCGGAAGTACTCCGCCTGGGCGAGGCCGGTGAGCGCGACGCGGGCGCGGGCGCCCGGAGGCTCGTTCATCTGGCCGTAGACCAGGGCGCACTTCGAGCCTTCGCCGCCGCCGGGCTTGTTGACGTTGGACTCGATCATCTCGTGGTAGAGGTCGTTGCCTTCGCGGGTCCGCTCACCCACGCCCGCCAGCACGGAGTAACCGCCGTAGGCCTTGGCGATGTTGTTGATCAGCTCCTGCATGGTCACGGTCTTGCCGACGCCGGCGCCGCCGAACAGGCCGATCTTGCCGCCCTTGGTGTAGGGGCAAAGCAGGTCGATGACCTTGATGCCGGTGACCAGCACTTCGGCGGAGGTGGACTGCTCGGCGAAGGACGGGGCCTCGCGGTGGATGACGCTGGTCAGCTCCGAGGAGATCGGGCCGGCTTCATCGATCGGCTCGCCGATGACGTTCATGATGCGGCCGAGGGTGGCCGGGCCGACCGGGACGGTGATGCCCTTGCCGGTGTCGGCCACCGGCTGACCCCGGGTCAGGCCCTCGGTGGTGTCCATGGCGATGGTGCGGACAGTGTTCTGGCCGAGGTGCTGGGCGACTTCGAGGACCAGGCGGAACGGAGCGCCGGTCTTCTGGTCGGTGTTGGTGGTCTCCAGCGCGTTGAGGATCGCGGGCAGGTGGCCCTCGAACTCGACGTCGACGACGGCGCCGATGACCTGGACGATCTTCCCGGTGGCGACAGCCTGGGCGGTCGGGGTTTGCAGGGCCGCGGCCTTGGCGGGCGTGCGGCGGGCGGGCTTCTTGGCGGGAGCTTCAGACATGTGGGCTCTTTCGGACTAGAGCGCTTCGGCGCCGGAGATGATCTCGATCAGCTCCTTGGTGATCTGCGCCTGGCGTTGACGGTTATATTGCAGGGTGAGGGCGGCGATCATGTCGCCGGCGTTGCGGGTCGCGTTGTCCATCGCCGTCATCTGCGAGGCGAAGAAGCCGGCCTGGTTCTCCAGCATGGCGGAGAAGACCTGGGTGGTCAGGTTGCGCGGCAGCAGCTCCTCGAGGATGGCGGCCTCGTCGGGCTCGTACTCGTAGGATGCGCCCCTCAGGTCGACCACCGGAGCGCCCGCCGCGACCTCGGCCGGGATCAGCTGCTTGAGGGTCGGGGTCTGGGTGACCACCGACTTGAAGCTGCTGTAGACGAGGGTGACCACGTCGACGTCGCCGGCTTCGAACAGCTCGCGGATCTTGGCCGCGACCTCTTCGGCCCGTGACAGCGAGGGGTTGCCGCCGGTCTCGAAGGCGCCGACCGACAGGTCGCCGTAGAGCCGGCGCAGCTGGTCGCGCGCCTTGCGGCCGACGGTCAGGACACGGACGTCCTTGCCCTCGGCCAGCAGCGAGGCGATCCGCTCGCGCGCGGCGCGCACGATCGACGAGTTGAAACCGCCCGCGAGACCGCGGTCGGACGTCGCCACCACCACTAGGTGGCGGCGATCGGCGCCGGTGCCGATCAGCAGCTTCGGCGCGCCGTCGCCCGACACGCCCGCCGCCAGGTTGGCGATCACCGCAGCCATCCGCTGGGCGTAGGGACGGGCGTTCTGAGCCGCGTCCTGCGCCCGGCGCAGCTTGGCCGCCGCCACCATCTGCATCGCCTTCGTGATCTTCTGCGTGGCTTTCACGCTTCCGATCCGATTGCGCATCTCCTTGAGGCTGGCCATCCCTTAAGATCTCTCTCCGGGGCCAGGCTTTAAGCGAAGTTTTCGGCGAAGGCGGCGAGCACCGACTTCAGCTTGTCTTCCACCGGGCCGACGTCCTTCTTGGTCCGGATGGTGTCGAGGACGTCCTGGTGCTGGGCGTGCATGTGGCTCAGCAGTTCGGTCTCGAAGCGGCCGACCTTGGCGGTGGGAATCTTGTCGAGGAAGCCGCGGGTGCCGGCATAGACCGACACCACCTGCTCCTCGACCGCCAGCGGCGAGTACTGGGGCTGCTTGAGGAGCTCGGTCAGGCGCTCGCCGCGCGCCAGCATGCGCTGGGTGGCGACGTCGAGGTCGGAGCCGAACTTCGCGAAGGCGGCCATTTCCCGATATTGCGCCAACTCGCCCTTGATGGGGCCGGCGGCGGTCTTCATCGCCTTGATCTGGGCCGAGGAGCCCACGCGGCTGACGCTGATGCCGACGTTCACCGCCGGGCGGATGCCCTGGAAGAACAGGTCGGTCTCGAGGAAGATCTGGCCGTCGGTGATCGAGATCACATTGGTCGGGATGTAGGCCGACACGTCGTTGGCCTGGGTCTCGATGATCGGCAGGGCGGTCAGCGAGCCGGAGCCGTTGTCGGCGTTCAGCTTCGCCGCGCGCTCGAGCAGCCGGCTGTGCAGGTAGAAGACGTCGCCCGGATAGGCTTCCCGACCCGGCGGACGGCGCAGCAGCAGCGACATCTGGCGGTAGGCGACGGCCTGCTTGGAAAGGTCGTCATAGATGATGACGGCGTGCATGCCGTTGTCGCGGAACCACTCGCCCATCGCGCAACCGGCGAACGGGGCCAGGAACTGCAGCGGCGCCGGCTCGGAGGCGGTGGCCGAGACGATGATGGTGTAGTCCAGCGCGCCGCGCTCTTCGAGCGTCTTGACGATCTGGGCGACGGTCGAGCGCTTCTGGCCGATGGCGACATAGATGCAGTAGAGCTTGGCGCTCTCGTCGTCGCCGGCGTTGATCGACTTTTGGTTCAGGATGGTGTCGATGGCGACGGCGGTCTTGCCGGTCTGACGGTCGCCGATGATCAGCTCGCGCTGGCCGCGGCCGACCGGGATCAGGGTGTCGATCGCCTTCAGGCCGGTCTGCACCGGCTCATGCACCGACTTGCGCGGAATGATGCCCGGCGCCTTGACGTCGACGCGGCGACGCTCGGCGACGTTGACCAGGGGCCCCTTGCCGTCGATCGGCTCGCCGAGCGGATTGACGACGCGGCCGAGCAGGCCACGGCCGACCGGCACGTCGACGATTTCGCTGAGGCGGCGGACTTCGTCGCCTTCGCTGATGGCGCGGTCTTCGCCGAAGATCACCACGCCGACGTTGTCGCGTTCGAGGTTCAGGGCCATGCCCTTCACGCCGGCGGAGGGGAACTCCACCATTTCGCCGGCCTGGACGTTGTCGAGCCCGTAGACGCGGGCGATGCCGTCACCGACGGACAGCACGGACCCGACGTCGGAGACGTCGGCTTCCTCGCCGAAATTGGCGATCTGCGACTTGAGGATGGCCGAGATTTCGGCGGCGCGGATGTCCATATTCTTACGCTCTCTTCAGGGCGAACTTCAGGGAATCGAGCTTCGAACGAAGCGAAGCATCGAACAGTCGGGAGCCGACCCGCACCTTGATGCCGCCGAGAAGGGCGGGATCGACGCGGGTTTCGATCTGCGGGTCCTTGCCGAGCGCCTGGCGCAGCGCCTGGGCGACGCCCTTGGCCTGGGCGGAGGTCAGCGGCAGGGCGGTGGTCACCTGGGCCTGGACTTCACCGCGCGCTTCGGAGGCGAGCCGGGCGAAGTCGCTGATCACGGCGCCGAGCGCGCCGGCGCGGCCGTTGGCGCTCAGCAGGCCCAGGAACTGGCGGGTGGTGGCGCTGAAGCCGGCGGCGGCGGCGATCGCCGCGAGGCCCTTGGCCTTGTCTTCGGCGCCGAAGGTCGGCGAGTCCAACAGCACGCGAAGGTCGCGGCTGTCGGCGATGGCGACCTTGAGAGACTTCAGGTCCGCCTCGACCTTGGCCACCTCGTTCCGGTCCTTCGCAAGATCGAACAGGGCCTGGGCATACCTGCCGCCGACATTCGAAGTCTGGGGATCGTCCGCCACGTATTTGTCCGTCCGGTGCGCAACAAAAGCCGCAGCGAGGGTTTTTTCCGCTACGGCCTAACTGCTGGTAAACGCTTGGAAAAAGCAGATCGAGCGCAAAGACCCGAAAGCCCCTGGCTCACAGCCGCGGGCCTGATAGCACGCAGATTTCCGCGTCGCAACCAAACCCCGGCCGGTTCTGGCCGCAACCTCGGTATTTGTAAAAGCACCGGGCCGATCGGGCGTGTTTTGTCGGAGAAATCCGACAGTCGCTGGACGCTCGCCAGGCGCCGTTCCGCGCGGACGCCGCGATCCCGTCCAAGCGGCGCGATCCCCCTCGTCCATGTTGTTGCGGCCATGGCGGCGATGCTAAGGACGCCGCTGGGCGGGCGAGTTTCATACAGGACGACACATGGCCAGAGCGCAGTCGCCAGGATCGGGCGGTCGCGAACCTCGCGAACCCCGCGGCCGGCGCTCTCCGCTGCAGGCGGCGCTGTACTGGGCGATGGTGCTCGGGCTCTGGGCGGTGATCTTCGTGGTCGCCTTCTTCGCCGTCTTCTCGGTCGACCTGCCCGACACCTCCAAGCTCTACGACGTGAAGCGCCAGCCGTCGGTCTCCTACCTGGACCGATCCGGGGCGATGATCGCCGTGCGCGGCAGCCAGTACGCGCCGCCGGTCGACCTCGACAAGCTGCCCCCCTATGTGCCGAAGGCCTTCATCGCCATCGAGGACCGCTGGTTCTACCAGCACCTGGGCTTCAACCCGTGGGGCATCGCGCGCAGCACCTTCTATAATGTGACGCACCGCGGCGGTCCGCTGCGCGGCGGTTCGACCATCACCCAGCAGCTGGCGCGCAACCTCTTCCTGACGCCGAACCAGACCTATCGCCGCAAGGCCCAGGAGCTGATCCTGGCGGTCTGGCTGGAAGCGCGGTTTTCGAAGAAGCAGATCCTCGAACTCTACCTCAACCGGGTCTATTTCGGCGCCGGCGCCTACGGCATCGAGGCGGCCTCCCAGCGTTATTTCAACAAGCCCGCCTCCCAGCTGACGGTCGGCGAAAGCGCCATCCTGGCCGGGATGATGAAGGGGCCGTCGCGCTATTCGCCGGTCGCCGCCACCGACCGCTCCAGTCGCCGCGCCACCACCGTGCTGGATGAGATGGTGCGGATCCACGCCATCACCCCGCAGCAGCGCGACGAGGCGTTGCGCACGCCGGTGAAGGTCAATCCCGTGCTCGCCAACCAGCGGGCGCAGTATTTCGTCGACTGGGTGGATGACCAGGTGCGCGCCCTGGTGGGCGAGCCGACGGAGGATCTGGTGGTGGAGACCACGCTGGACCTGCCGCTGCAGGCCGCCGCCGAGCAGACCCTGCGGGCGGGGGTCGACGCGGCCGCGGCGCAGGGCGTGCAGCAAGCCGCGCTGGTCTCGGTCGATGGCGAGGGCCGGGTGCGCGCCTATGTCGGCGGGACCAACTATCTGCAGACCCAGTTCGACCGGGCGACCATGGCCCGGCGCCAGGCCGGCTCCAGCTTCAAGCCCTTCGTCTACCTGACGGCGATGGAGGCCGGCCGCACGCCGGACACCCCGGTGGTCGACGAGCCGATCGCCATCGGCAAATGGCAGCCGCGCAACTACACCGGCAAATACCTCGGGCCGATCAATCTGCAGACGGCGCTGAAGGAGTCGATCAACACCGTCGCCGCGCGGCTGGCCAATGAGGTCGGCACCGCCAATGTCGCGGCCACGGCCCACCGGCTGGGGATCACCTCGCCGATCCAGCTCGATCCGTCGATGGCGCTGGGCGCCGTCGAGGTCAGTCCCCTGGAGATGGCCCAGGCCTATGCGCCGCTGTCGAACGGCGGATTCTACGCCAAGGCCTATGGCATCGAGCGCATTCGCACCGCCACCGGGCGGGTGCTCTATGATCACGGCCTGGGCCAGCCGGCGCGGGCGCAGGCCAGCGGCGGCGTCGTGCCCGCCGCCGCTGGGCCCGGCCCCGCCGCCGGCGATCAGCGCCCGGTCATCGGCCAGCCGGCGCTGGCCTATATGAACCAGATGCTGCGCCAGGTGCTGATCTCCGGCACCGGGACCCGGGCGCATGTCCCGGGCTACGACGAGGCCGGCAAGACCGGCACCACCAGCGACTACCGCGACGCCTGGTTCATCGGCTACACCGGCGGCTTCGTCACCGCCGTCTGGGTCGGCCGCGACGACAACACGCCGATGAAGAAGGTCACCGGCGGCGGCGCCCCGGCCGGCATCTGGCACGACTATATGGCCGCCGCCCTGCCGCACGTGCAGGCCGCGGCGATCCCCGGCGACCTGCCGACGCCCGAGCCCCAGCCCGGCGAGGACGCCATCGGCGACATGCTGAGCGGCGACGCCACCCTGGTCCGCCCGCCGTCGCCGAGCTCCGATACGCCTGCCCAGGACCCCAACTCGCCGCCGTACTGAAAGCCCCGGCCTACCCCCGCCCGAAGGCGTGCAGCCGGGCGCCTTCGGCGCGGAGCCACTCGCGATGGGGACGGGCCTCGCCGACCAGCGCCTTCACATGCGCCCAGAACCGCGGCCCGTGGTTGAGCTCCAGCAGATGGGCGCACTCATGGGCGGCGACATAGTCGGCGACCTCGAACGGGGCCAGCGCCAGGCGCCAGGAGTAGCGGATCGAGCCGGGCTGACCGGGCCGCCCGGCGCGGCAGGAGCCCCAGCGGCCCTTGGCGTCGGCCACCGCCACCTTCGGCATCGGCGCCCCCAGGCGCGCGGCGTAGTGAGCGGTCCGCTCGGTCAGCACCTGCAGCGCGCGCCGCTTCAGCACCAGGATCACCGCCCGCGCATAGCCCTCGCCGTCGCCCATGGCGGCGATGCGGGCGGGATATTCGTCGGTCGCCGGCAGCCAGCGGGCGCGGCCGGTCGCGCCCTCCAGCTGCACCGTCTCGCCGAACACCGAAAGCGTGACGCCGGGCTGGACCGGCGAGACCCGCGGCAGCTCGGCGATCCGCTCGGCGATCCAGGTCGCCCGCTCGCGGGCAAACGCCGCCGCCTCGCCCAGCCTGCGGGCCGAGGGCGCCGTCGCGACGATCTCGCCGCGGGCGCGGTCCAGCCGCAGCGAGACCCGCCGGGCGCGACGATGGACTTTCAGGGTGACCACGGCGCCGGCCACGCTCAGCCGGTCACCGTCGGCGAAGGCGCGGCCGAATGGACTCATCGCCGCTGAATCTAGGCGGTGCGGCGCTTCTTGTCGAAGGCCGGCTGGGTGCGTCGAATGAAGTCCCGCACCCGCGGATAGATCTCTTCGCGAAAGCGCTTGCCGTTGAACACGCCGTAGTGGCCGACCAGCGGCTGCACATAGTCCTGCTTCAGCTCCTCCGGCAGGCCCGAGCAGAGGGTGTGGGCGGCCTGGGTCTGGCCGATGCCGGAGATGTCGTCGTTCTCGCCCTCGACGGTGAGCAGGCCGATGTCGGTGATCAGCTCCGGCCGCACCAGCTGGCCATGGTGCTCCAGCTCGCCCTTCGGCAGCAGGTAGCGCTGGAACACCTTGTCGATGGTCTGGAGGTAGAACTCCTCGGTGAGGTCGAGCACAGAAAGGTACTCGTCGTAGAATTCCAGGTGCTGGTCGGCGGAGTCGCCGTCGCCGCGCATCAGGTGCTGCAGGTAACGCAGGTGCGCCTGCTGGTGCCGCTCCAGGTTCATCGACATGAAGGCGGCCAGCTGGACGAAGCCGGGGTAGACGCGCCGGCCCATGCCCGGATAGGGCGGCGGCACCGTGTAGATCACGTTGGATTCGAACCAGGCGAAGGGCTTGTCCTCGGCCAGCCGGTTGGTCACCGTCGGCGACAGCCGCGCGTCGATCGGCGAGCCCATGAAGGTCATCGAGGCCGGGCGGCCCGGCTCGTCGTCTTCCGCCATCAGGGCGGCGGCGGCCAGGGTCGGCGGCCCGGGCTGGCAAACGGCGACCACATGGGCGCGCGGCGCCAGGGCGCGCAGCATTTCGCGGATGTGATCGATGAAGTCGTGAAAGTCGAAGCGGCCCTCAAGGATCGGCACATTGCGCGCGTTCGACCACTCGGTGACATAGACCTCGTGGTCCTGCAGGAAGGTGCGGACCGTCCCGCGCAGCAGGGTGGCGTAGTGGCCCGACAGGGGGGCGACGATCAGCACGGCGGGCTCCATCTCTCGCCGGCCGGCCAGCCGCAGGTCGCCCCTGTCGCGGGCGAAGTGGGTAAGCTTCGCCCAGGGCGAGCTCCAGGTCGTCTCCTGGGTCACCCGCACGCGCTGATCGTCGACCATCACCTCGTCGATGCCCCACTCCGGGCGGCCGTAGCGGCGGGTCAGGTTCACGAACAGGTCGGCCCCGGCGTAGAGCCGGCGCGCCCCTTCGGTCTCTCGCAAGGGGTTGAGGGGCGAACTCCAGAAGTCCCGCGTCGCAATGGCCGCGGTGCGAAGCGGCGTGGCGGCGTAGTACCCCGCCTCGTAGAACGTGTAGAGCATGGGAGAAGGCCCCTTGTGCGCCGCAGCATAACACTCAAAACGGCAAACAGGTCCACCGTTTGCCGCCTCTTCCGGCCGCGCCAGACCTTCCCAACAGGCCCGGAACGTCGTGAATTCAACGCCTTCGGCCGGACCGGCGGCAAAAATGTGACCGTCAAGCTTGCGTGTGGGGCGCCAAAACGACGCGGCCGCGCCGGTTCGCGGCTAGTCGGCGCCTCAATGATCAGCAGCTCTCGGCGTCATCGCCGTTGGCCATCGCCGCCTCGACGTGGGCGGCGATCTGCTGCGGCGTCTGGTTGTAGGGGATGACGCAGGCGAACCGCCCCCGCGGGTTCATCAGATAGGTGAAGGTCGTGTGGTCGACGTTGTAGGACGACCCAGAGCTCGCCTTCTGGTAGTAGACATGATAGGCCTTGGCGACCGCGTCGACCTGGGCCGGAGCTCCGGTCAAGCCCATCACATGCTTGGGGAAGGCGTCCGTCGAGAGATAGGTCGCCAGCTGCTGCGGCGTGTCGCGCGCCGGATCGACCGAGATGAAGACAGTCTGGAAGTCGGAGGCTTTGGGGCCGAGCTGCTTCTCCGCCTGGCCCAGGGCGAACAGGGTGGTCGGGCAGGCGTCCGGACAGTTGGTGAAGCCGAAGAAGACCGCGCTCCACCTGCCCTTCAGCACGCCCTGGTCGACCTTTCGGCCGGTCTGGTCCACTAATTGGAACGGGCCGCCTACGGTGGCGGTTTCGGGCTTGGGAGCCAGGACTCCGCGCCTGACGGCGACCCCCGTCAGAATGGCGAACGTCACGGCGAGGAGCGCGAGAATGACCAGCAGACGGCGGTTCATGAGCGGTTTCCCTGAGGCTGGCGCGCCGCCGAGACGACGGGCCGGCTTCGCAGCGCCCTGCTGAAATGGCGGGCGCGCGCATGCCGGCGGCCTTGAAGCCTGGAGTGCTCGATAGGCCGGGGCCGGCGCTGGCGCAAGCGGGCGACCCGCCGGGCGCCGGCGCCATGGACGAGGTCGCGGTGCGCCGCAGCTATCTGCGGGTGCGCACCCTGGTCAGCCTGCGCTGGCTGGTGATCGCCGGCGAGGTGCTGCTGTTGCTGGTCGTCGGGCTGGGGTTCGGCTTCCACGCGCCCTATCCGCTGTGCTTCGCCGTGGTCGGCGCCGCCGCCTGGGTCAACCTTTTGACCGGCGTCGCCTCCCCCGGCCAGCGGATCATCGGCGACTGGGAGGGCGCCGGCCAGCTGGCCCTCGACATCCTGCAGATCACCGGCCTGGTCTATCTGACCGGCGGCACCGCCAATCCGTTCGTCCTGCTGCTGATGGCCCCAGTGACGCTGGGGGCGGCCACCCTGCCGGCCCGGCCGGTCATCGGCCTTGGCGCGCTGGCCTGGGCCGCCGCCGTCGGCCTGGCCTTCTACTCGATGCCGCTTCCCGGCGCCGGGCAGATGATCAGCGGCGCGAGCTACCGCATCGGCGCGGCGATCGCGGTGATGGCCGGCGTCGCGCTGATCGCCGGCTACGTGCGCCAAGCGGCGGAGGAAGCGGCCCGCATGGCGCTGGCGCTCGACGTCACCCAGGCGGTGCTGGCGCGCGAACAGCGGCTCTCGGCCTTGGGCGGCCTGGCCGCCGCCGCCGCCCATGAACTCGGCACTCCGCTGGCGACCATCTCGATCGTCTCCAAGGAGCTGATCCGCGAGGCGCCGACCCCGCAGGTCCGCGAGGACGCCGAGCTGCTGATGGCGCAGGCCGAACGCTGTCGCGAGATCCTGCGAAGGCTGACCGACCGGCCGGACGCCGCCTCCGACGAAGTCCACGAGCGGCTGTCGCTGCGCCAGCTGGTGCAGGAGGTCATCGAACCGCATGCCGACACGCGCGACGTCCGGGTCGAGGCGATCGTCACCGGCGCGCCGGGCGTGGCGGCCCCCGACATCCGCCGCATGCCCGAGATCACCCACGCCTTCACCTCCTTCGTCGAGAACGCCGTCGACTTCGCCGCCTCCGAGGTGCTGATCACCGCCCGCTTCGACGCCGAGACGGTGTCGATGGAGGTGCGCGACGACGGCCCGGGCTTCGCGCCCGAGATCCTCGCCAAGCTGGGCGAGCCCTATGTCACCTCCCGTCCGGGTGCGGAGGGCTCGCGCACCGGCCACATCGGCATGGGGCTGGGCTTCTTCATCTCCAAGACGCTGCTGGAACGAACCGGGGCCGCGGTGACGTTTCAGAACGGCAGGCCACGCGGCGCCGTCGTCTCGGCCCGCTGGGTCCGCGCGAAGATCGAGGCGCCAAATACCTGAGCGGGGTTGCCGAACCAGGGCGACCTGCGACAGGATGACGCGGGCGATGGATTAGGGAGGCCCCTCCTGGGGGTGGCTTGATGACCGACCTTTCCGCTGACGTTGCAGCCCTGCCGGACAGGTCGCTGCTGGTGCTCGACGACGACGCCCCGTTGCGAACCAGGCTCGGCCGCGCCCTGGAGCAGCGCGGTTTTGAGCCGACCCTGGTCGGCAGCGTCTCCGAAGCGCTGATCGCCGTGCGCACCAGCCCGCCGGCCTTCGCGGTGCTGGACATGCGGCTGGAGGACGGCAACGGCCTGAAGGTGGTGGAGGCGGTTCGCGAGGCGCGTCCCGACGCCAGGATCATCATGCTGACCGGCTACGGCAATATCGCCACTGCGGTGCAGGCGGTGAAGGCCGGCGCCGTCGACTACCTTTCCAAGCCGGCCGACGCCGATGACGTCGCCCGCGCCCTGCTGGCCTCGGGCGGCGCCGCGCCGCCGCCGCCGGAAAACCCGATGAGCGCCGACCGGGTCCGCTGGGAGCACATCCAGCGGGTCTACGAGCTCTGCAACCACAACGTCTCGGAGACGGCGCGGCGGCTGAACATGCACCGCCGCACCCTGCAGCGGATCCTCGCCAAGCGCGCGCCGCGCTGACGCGGCGGCGCGAGCCGTGGGGATGCGCCCGCGCCCGTCCGCGCGCCTGCTGGTGATCGACCCGCAAGGCCGGGTGCTACTGTTCCGCTTCGCCTTCCCCAGCGGCCCGCTGGCCGGTCGGATCTTCTGGGCGACGCCGGGCGGGGCGCTCGAGCCCGGCGAAAGTTTCGAGGATGGCGCCCGGCGAGAGCTCGCCGAAGAAACCGGCCTCGTCATCGCCGATCCTGGTCCGCAGATCGCCCGCCGCACGTTCGTGATGCGCGCGCCCGAGGGCGACGAGGTGCTCGCCGAGGAACGTTACTTCCTGGTCCGCGTCGCCCCCTTCACCCTCGCCAACGCCGGCTGGACCGAGCTGGAGCGCGAGGTGATGACCGAGCACCGCTGGTGGACGCCCGACGAGATCGCCGCCGCCGAGGAGCAGATCTACCCCGTCGACCTGGCGGACCTGCTGGCCACGGCGCTGGGCTGAGCCCAGTCCCACGCGGCGGCAGGCGTTACGCCGGCGCGCCAGGCGGCTTGGCCGCGAGATATTCGCGCTGCATCTCGGCGGTCAGCACTTCGATCATCTGGCGGTTCTCGAGCCACAGTTCGATGACGCCGAACAGCCCCCCGCGCTTGCGGTACTTGGCCACCCAGCCCTCGCGCTGAGCGATGGCGAAGACCTCCGCCTCCTCGAGCGGCGAGGCCACTGCGGCATGGCTGGCGGTGAAGCGCGACGGCTGCGGATTGACCACCGCGGCGGCGTCGGCGTCGCCCTCGGCCGGGTGCAGTTCGCTGCCGAACGGATAGACCTCGATCAGGCTGTTGCGGTCATCCCCGGCCAGCGCCACCCACGACCCCACCGCGACCGGCGGAAACGGCATGGCGCGGCCGCGCCAGAGCTCGGCCAGCACGCTGGCGACACGTCGCGGATCCTCCGCGGCGATGGAGATGTGATGGATCATGGCGGCCCTCCCCGGCCGGCGAGACACGGATCGCCGCTGGATGTCAGACGATGGTAGCATGGCGCAAGCCCCCACGCCCGGCGGGCGTGAAGGTCGCCGCTACTCCAGCGCCCCCGCCGGGACGCCGGCCGCGCGCATCGCCGCCAGGCGGGCGAAGGCCAGGGTCAGCGCCTTGCGCCGGGCGCCGGCGAGCGGCGCGGAGGGCGCCTCGCGCAGGACCGCGCCGCCGAAGGCGTCGGCGACGATCAGCCCGGGCTCCTCAGGGAGGATCTCGCGAGGGAACTCCGGCCCCACGGCGAAGGCGAAGGCGTCGCAATAGGGCCGGTACTCCCACCACTTCTGGTCGGTGCGGAAATCCTCGACGCTCGACTTCACCTCGACGATGAAGACCTGCCCCTTCGGCCCCAGCGCCATCAGGTCGGCGCGCCGGCCGTTCGGCAGGGTGACCTCGGGCAGGGCAGCGTAACCGAGCGCGCTGAGCAGGCGCGCGGCCCCGCGCGTCACCTGGGCGGTGGTCTCGGGCCGCGATGTGACGAGGCTGACGGCGATCTCCATGCGGAGCTCAATGTTCCGCATGCGTTCCCCGGATGCAAGGGGGTCTGCGGCCGTGGGGCGGCGCTCAGCTGCGTGCGGGCAGCGGAAACTCCAGGCGGCCGGGATCGAAGCCGAGCTGGCGGATGCGGGCGATGGCCTCGGCCTTGATCGCCGCCGGCAGCACCGGCTTCTGCGACATCAGCCACAGGTATTTGCCGTCGCGGGTCGACAGCAGCAGCCAGCCCTCGGCCGGGCGGTGGTCGAGCACCTGATAGTCCTGGGTGATCAAACCGCCGAAGAAGCTCATCCGGAAGCGGGTGTTCGACGGGTCGGCCACCCGGGCCTGGGCCCGCCACTCCGCCAGCGGGCCGTCGGGCGCGCCCTTGTGGCAGGACTGCACGACCGAGAAGCCGTCGCGGGTGCGGGTCCATTCCGAGGCGCCGCCGGTGCAGCCGTGCTGCAGCTGGTTGGGAACCCGGGCCACCTCGTACCAGCGGCCCATGATGCTGGTGAGCTCGATCTTCGGCTCGGCGCCGACCGCCGCGGTCGCCGGGCCCGCGACGAAAACGGCGAGCAGCGCCGCGATGGAGAGGATCACACGCTTTGACATTAACTTTCGATACAGACGGATCATGACGAAAGATACGGCGGCGACGGCGCGGCCCGCGCTGCATAACGACGCAACGCCCCCTCGCCTAAGCGCGCGCCTCGATCGCCTCGATCTGCGCGTCGGAGAGGCCGAAATGGTGGCCGATCTCGTGGATGAGGACGTGCTCCACCAGGCTCTCCAGGGCGACGTCGCCGCGCTCGGCCCATTCGTCGAGGATCGGCCGACGGTAGAGGAAGACCATCGACGGCTGCGGCGCCGGGCCCAGCACCGAGCGGCGCCCCAGGTCGACGCCCTGATAGAGGCCGGTGAGATCGAAGGGATCGGCGATCCCCAGTTCCTCCAGCACCACGTCGGGGGCGAAGTCCTCGACGCGGAACAGCACCTCGCCAGCCAGACGTCGGAACGCTTCCGGCAGGGCCGCGAACGCCGCCTCCGCCAGCGCGGCGAGGTCGTCCAGGCTGGGGGCGGGCCCGAACTCAGTCATGCGGCCGGCAGGCTGCGGGACCCGGCCTCATTCGTCCGGCACCACGATGCTGGGGTTTTCCGGCAGGCGGGTTTCGAACAGGCCGATGTCGAGCGCCCGTTGCGGCTCGACCGGGCGCAGCGGCTGGCGGGCCATGGCGCGCAGGGTGGCGGCGTCGAGCTCGCGGCTCGAGCGGCGGGCCTTGCGGGCCTGGGGCGCTTCCAGGGGCCGCTCGGCGCTGGCGATCCGCCAGTAGGAGACTAGCAGCCGCCATGCGGTGCGCGGCGGGGTCTGCGGCGGCGCCGGCCAGCGGCGGCCGTCCTGGAAGGTCGGGGCGACGGGGGCCAGCGGCGCGGTGCGGCCCGGTTCGACGACGACGTGCTCGACCAGCTTGCACCAGCGATCCTCGATCGCCGGGGTGAAGCCGCTCCGCTCGTCCTCCAGCCGCCCGGCGTAGGCGTCGAGCGCAGCCTCGCGGGTGGCGAAGGCCGGCCCGACGACGTCGGTGGTGAAGACCACCGCCTCGCCGGCGGCGGCGGCGGCCTCGCGTTCGCGCGCCGCACGGGCCTTCGGCTGGCTCAGCGCCAGCTCGGCATTGGCGGCGAGAGGGTAGAGGATGGCGGTCATGTCGCGGATCATATGGGGCAAAAGCGTTTCCGGATAAACGCGCCACGCGTGCGGGCGGGCTCCAAGCCGCCTAAGCTCCGAGCAGGCTGATTCGCCGCGCGAGGCGGCGGGCGCGGACGGAACGCATGAGCGCGCACGAACTGATCCTGGCGGTGGCGGCCGGCGCGGTGTCCCTGGCGATCTGCTCGGTGCTGTGGGCGCTGGCCCAGCGCCGTCGCGCCGAGACCCGGGTGGGCGAGCTCAGCCGCCGGCTGCGGCAGATCGAGATCCGCGCCGACGCCGCCATGGCCTCGGCGGAAGCCTTCGACTCCGCCCTGCTGGCGGTGGAGGACGGCCAGGCCAGCCTGGCTTCCGGCGAGGAGTCGCTCGCCGCCTGCGCCACAGCGCTCGGGCTCGACGAGTCGGCGCCGCAAGCGCTGGTCAACGCGCTGATGCGCGCCGACCCCGACCATGCCCGCGGCCTGCGGGCCCTGTTCGAACGTGGCGAAGCCTGCGCGTTCGAGGTCCAGGGGCCAGGCGGGGCGGTGTCGGTGGAGGGCCGCGCGGCTGGGGCGCTGGCCTGGCTGCGGCTGTCGGCGATCCTCGGCGAGGCGCCCGGCCTGCCGACCGCCCCGCGCTTCGCCGCCTTCCTCAACGCGCGGGCCTGCCCGGCCTGGATCGCCGCCGCCGACGGCTCGCCGGTCTGGGTCAACGCCGCCTGGCTGCAGGCGGTCGATGCCGCCAGCCTCGACGAGGCGGCCTTGCGCGGGGCCTCGTTCGACCGCGGCGCCGACGCGCTCGCCAGCGAAGCCGCCAACCTTGGCCAGCGCCGCCAGGGCGTGCGCTGGATCACCGCCGGCGGCCGGCGGCGCGCCTTCCAGGTGGTCGCCCAGCCGCTGGACGGCGGCGGCGTCGGCGTCTGGACCGAGGACGCCACCGAGCTGGAGGAGCTGCGCGAGGTCATCAAGCGCAACGTCGAGGCGCACGACGAGACGCTGAACCACATCGCCGAGGCGGTGGCGGTGTTCAGCCAGGCCAAGCGGCTGATCTTCCACAACACCGCCTTCGCCGAGCTTTGGGGCCTGGAACCGGCCTGGCTGGCCGAGCTGCCCAGCCACTCGGAGGTGCTCGACCGGCTGCGCCAGCGACGGCGGCTGCCCGAGACCGCCGACTATGGCAAGTGGAAGGCGGCCGAGCTCGACCGCTACGAGCAGCTGGCGGCCAGCCCCGACGACCTCTGGAGCCTGCCCGACGGACGCACGCTGAAGGTGGTCCGCCAGCCGCACCCGATGGGCGGCCTGCTGCTGTTGTTCTCCGACATCACCGGCGAGCTGAGGCTGAAGGCGCAGTACAACGCCCTGATCCAGGTGCAGCAGGCGACCCTCGACAAGCTGAGCGACGCGGTGGCGGTGTTCGGCTCCGACGGACGGCTGCGGCTGCACAACGAGGCCTTCGCCAGGTTCTGGCACATCACCCCGCAACAGCTGGAGACCGCCGGCGACTTCGAAGGCGTGGTCGAGCTCTGCGTGCCGAAGCTGCACGACCTCGGCTTCTGGCGCGAGGTGAAGGGCCGGGTGGCCGACCCCGATCCCAGCGCCCGCGCCCCGATGTCCGGCGAGGCCAAGACCTCGGACTCGCGCATCGTGGCCTATCAATCCCGGCCGCTGCCGGACGGGGCGACCTTGATCGCCTTCACCGACGTCACCGACGCGCGCAAGCTGGAGAGCGCGCTGGCCGCCCGCGAGGCGGCGCTGGCCGAGGCCGAGCGGCTGAAGCGCGACTTCGTCGGCAACGTCTCCTACGAGCTGCGCACGCCGCTCACGACCATCATCGGCTACTCCGAACTGCTGGAGCGCTCGGGCGAGGCGCTGTCGGAGCGCGGCCGCAGCCACGCCGGGGCGGTCAAGGCCGCCGCCACCCAACTCGCCCGGTCGATCGACGACGTCCTCGACATGGCCCAGATCGACGCCGACGAGATGGCGTTGGACCTGGCCGACGTACGCGTCGCCGACCTGCTGCTGGCGGTCGCCGCGCGCTGGCGCGCCGAAGCGCAGAGCCTGAAGATCGCCCTGGTGGTGGAGCGGCCGGAGGACGTCGGCGTGATCCGCGGCGACACCCGCAGGCTGGCCCAGATCCTCGACCACCTGGTGGAGAATGCGCTCGGCCAGACGCCGCAGGACGGAACCGTCACCATCGCCGCGCGCCGGGCGCTGGGCGAAATCCAGCTGCAGGTGTCCGACACCGGCCGCGGCATCCCCTTCCACGTCCAGGCGCACATCTTCGACCGGTTCGTCGGCCGCGAGCGCGGCGGCCCCGGCCTGGGCCTGGCGCTGGTCAAGTCGCTGACCGAGCTGCACGGCGGCTGGGTGGCGCTGGAGAGCGAGCCCGGCGCCGGGGCGACCTTCACCTGTCACCTGCCGGAAGAGGCCCAGGCCACCGCCGCCCAGCCCGAGCTGGGCTTCGCGCAGTAGGGTGAGATCCTCTCCGTCGGGCGAGAACCGGCCAGAGGTCCGGACGCCCCCTCACCGGCTTCGCGAGAGCTCCCCCGCTCCGCGGTGGAGCATCCTGGGCTTTAGTGCTGGCTTTCCGGCAGGCGGACGATCAGTCCGTCGAGCGCTTCGGTGACCGGGATCTGGCAGGAGAGCCGGCTGTTCTCTTCGACGTTCTCGGCGAAATCGAGCATGGATTCCTCCATGGCGGACTTCTGCCCGACCTTGTCCAACCAGGCCGGATCGACGAAGACGTGGCAGGTGGCGCAGGCGCAGGCGCCGCCGCAGTCGGCGTCGATGCCGCGGACGTTGTTCTTCACCGCGCCTTCCATGACGCTGAGGCCCGGCTTGACGTCGATGACGGTCTCGGTCCCGTCGAACTGGATGTAGGTGATCTTCGCCATCTGACTCTTCTTCAGGTTTAGGCCGCGACTTCTTTCATGGAGACGGTGGGGTCCGCAAGCTTCGCCTTGTCGATGGGCTTGCGATTGCCGATCAGCTGGCGGCCCATCATGAACTCCGGCGGCGCATTGATCGCCTCGACCGACTGCAGCTGGTCGCCCTTCAGGTGGAAAACCGCGAACTTGCCGCTCGCCGGATCGCCGCGGACGACGATCTCGTCGACGTCGAAGGCATAGCCGGCGATCTGCAGCTTGAGATCGTACTGGTCGGACCATTGCCACGGCACCTCGCCCGTCGGCGCGGGACGTCCGGTGATGGCGCAGGCCGCCTGCTTGGCCTGTTCCAGCGCATTGGGCACGCTCTCCATGCGGAACATGCGGCCGTAGATCGGCATCGGCCGGTGGGCGACGTCGCCGATGGCGAACACGTGCGGATCGGCGGTGCGCGCCTCCAGGTCGACGACCACCCCGCGGGCGGTCTCCAGCCCGCTGTCGGCGGCCAGCTCGTCGTTCGGGATGACGCCCACCCCGACGACGGCCGCGTCGCAAGGAACGATCCGGCCGTCGGCCAGCTTGACGCCGCTGACGTGGCCGTCGACGCCCTCGAAGCCGGTGACGCTGGCGCCCAGCTCGAACTTGACGCCGCGCTGTTGGTGATAGTCGCGGAAAAACTCCGACAGCACTTCGTTGGCGACCCGCGCCAGCAGCCGTGTCTCGCGCTCCAGCACCACCACCTCGGCGCCCAGCGCGCGGCCGGAGGCGGCGACTTCCAGGCCGATATAGCCGCCACCGACCACCGCCAGCTGCTTGCCCGGCCCGACCTGGGCCTTCAGCGCCTCGGCGTCGGCGGCGGTGCGCAGCGACAGCACGCCCTTGAGGTCAGCGCCGGGGATCGGCAGGGCGATCGCTCGCGCGCCGGTGGCGATCACCAGGACGTCGTAGGAAAGCTCCGAGCCGTCGGAGAGGTGCACCTTGCGAGCGCTGCGCTCCAGCTTGACCGCGCGCACGCTGGGCCGGAAGTCGATGTTGGCTTCGCCGTAGAAGGCCAGCGGCCTCAGCGCCAGGGAGTCGGCGTCGGCCTCGCCCTTCAGCCAGGCCTTGGACAGCGGCGGCCGCTGATAGGGCGGAATCGGCTCGTCGCCGACCATGCTGATCAGCCCGGTGTGGCCATACTGCCGCAGCAGGGCCGCCAGCGTGCCGCCGGCATGGCCCGCTCCGATGATCACGACGTGCGCGTTCAGATCGCTCATGGGCCCCCGATGCCGAAAACTCCGCCGCCGGTCAACGTCAAGCCTGAGAACCGTGCCTGCCCGCGACCGCCTAGACGACGCGCTCCACCAGCATCTTCTTGATTTCGCCGATCGCCTTCGCGGGGTTCAGCCCCTTCGGGCAGACCTGGGCGCAGTTCATGATGGTGTGGCAGCGGTAGAGCTTGAAGGGATCTTCCAGCTCGTCCAGCCGCTCGCCGGTCGACTCGTCGCGGCTGTCGATCAGCCAGCGGTAGGCGTGCAGCAGCGCCGCCGGGCCGAGGTATTTTTCCTGGTTCCACCAGTAGCTCGGGCACGACGTCGAGCAGCAGGCGCAGAGGATGCACTCGTAGAGGCCGTCGAGCTTCTCGCGATCTTCCGGCGACTGGATCCACTCCTTCTGCGGTTCCGGCGTCTCGGTGTGCAGCCAGGGCTCGATCGAGGCGTACTGGGCGTAGAATAGCGTCAGGTCCGGGACCAGGTCCTTGACCACCGGCATATGCGGCAGTGGGCTGATCGAGATTTCGCGCCCGGCCGCCTCTTCCCAGCCGTGGGTGCAGGCCAGCGTGTTGCGGCCGCCGATGTTCATGGCGCAGGAGCCGCAGACCCCTTCCCGGCACGACCGGCGGAAGGCCAGCGTCGGATCGACGGTGTTCTTGATGTGGATGAGGACGTCGAGGACCATCGGGCCGCAGGCCTCGACGTCCACCTCATAGGTGTCCCAGCGCGGATTGCCGGGTTCTTCCGGATCGTAGCGGTAGACGCGGAAGGTCTTGGTCTTGCCTGCGCCGGCGGGGGCGGCGTGATGCTTGCCCTTCTTGACGCGGGAATTGGCCGGGAGCCGAAGCTGAACCATGGGGACGTGTTCCTATGCGGCTCAGTACACCCGCGCCTTGGGCGGGATGTAGGCGATGTCGTTGGTCATGGTGAAGTTGTGCACCGGGCGGTAGTCGATCTTCACCTTGCCGGTGGCGTCGTCGAACCAGGCGAGGGTGTGCTTCATCCACTCGTCGTCATGGCGGTCCGGGAAGTCCTCGCGGGCGTGGGCGCCGCGGCTCTCGGTGCGGTTGGCCGCGCCGTTCACCGTCACGGCCGCCTGGCCGATCAGGTTGTCGAGCTCGAGCGTCTCCATCAGGTCGGTGTTCCAGACGAGACCGCGGTCGGTGACCTTCAGCTCGGCGCGCTTATCGTGCACGGCCTGCAGGCGCTTCACGCCGCTTTCCAGGCTCTCGCCGGTGCGGAAGACGGCGGCGTCTTCCTGCATGGCGCGCTGCATCTCCAGCCGCAGGGCCGCGGTGCTCACCGCGCCGTTGGCGTTGCGCAGCTTGTCGAAGCGGGCCAGGTGGCCGTCGGTCATCACCGGCTTCAGCTCCGGCTGCTTCTCGCCGGCCTTGATGGTGTCGGCCGCGCGCAGGGCGGCGGAACGGCCGAACACCACCAGGTCGATCAGGCTGTTGGAGCCCAGGCGGTTGGCGCCGTGCACCGAGACGCAGGCGGCCTCGCCGACGGCCATCAGGCCCGGCACCACCTGGTCGGGGTTGTCGCCCACGCGGGTGACCACCTCGGAGTAGAAGTTCGTCGGGATGCCGCCCATGTTGTAGTGCACGGTCGGCAGCACCGGGATCGGCTGCTTGGTGACGTCGACGCCGGCGAACACCTTGGCGCTCTCCGAGATGCCCGGCAGGCGCTCGGCGAGGATCTTGGGGTCCAGGTGGTCGAGGTGCAGGTTGATGTGGTCCTTCTTCGGACCCACCCCGCGGCCTTCGCGGATCTCGATGGTCATGGCGCGGCTGACCATGTCGCGCGGGGCCAGGTCCTTCACCGACGGCGCATAGCGCTCCATGAAGCGCTCGCCCTCGGAGTTGGTGAGGTAGCCGCCCTCGCCGCGCGCGCCTTCGGTGATCAGGCAGCCGGCGCCGTAGATGCCGGTCGGATGGAACTGCACGAACTCCATGTCCTGCAAAGGCAGGCCGGCGCGCAGCACCATGGCGTTGCCGTCGCCGGTGCAGGTGTGGGCGCTGGTGCAGGAGAAGTAGGAGCGGCCGTAGCCGCCGGTGGCGAGAATCACCAATTGCGCCTGGAAGCGGTGCAGGGCGCCGTCGTCCAGCTTCCAGGCGGTGACGCCGCGGCAGACGCCTTCGTCCATGATCAGGTCGAGGGCGAAGTACTCGATGAAGAACTCGGTGTCGTTGGCCAGGCTCTGCCCGTACATGGTGTGCAGCATGGCGTGGCCGGTGCGGTCGGCCGCCGCGCAGGTGCGCTGGATCGGGGCCTCGCCGAAATTGCGGGTCATGCCGCCGAAGGCGCGCTGGTAGATCTTGCCCTCGGCCGTGCGCGAGAACGGCACGCCCCAGTGCTCAAGCTCGTAAACCGCAGCCGGCGCGTTGCGGCAGAGGTATTCGATGGCGTCCTGGTCGCCCAGCCAGTCCGACCCCTTGACGGTGTCGTACATGTGCCAGCGCCAGTCGTCCTGGCTCATGTTGCCGAGGCTGGCCGAAATCCCGCCCTGGGCGGCGACGGTGTGCGAGCGGGTCGGGAAGACCTTGGAGATGCAGGCCGTCTTCAGGCCGGCCTGGGCGCACCCGAGCGCCGCGCGCAGGCCCGAGCCGCCGGCGCCGACGACGACAACGTCGAACTTGTGGTCGATGAAATCGTAAGCAGCCATGGCTCAGTAGGCTCCGCCGCCGAAGGCGACTTTCAGGATCGAGAACACGGCCAGCGCGCCGGCGAGGCCGCAGACGAAGAGGTTGAGGATCAGCAGCGCCGACTTGGTCAGGGCGATGTGGATATAGTCCTCGATGATCACCCGCACGCCGCTGGCCATGTGCCAGAAGCTGATCGCGAGCAGCAGCACCATCAGCACGGCGTTCAGCGGCTGGGCGATCCAGTGGACCGCGAAGTCATAGTCGCCGGCGGCGAGCCGCAGCACGGCGAAGACGCCCCAGAGGGTCAGCGGGACCAGGGCGATCGCGCCGACGCGCTCGCCGATCCAGTGCGAGACCCCGTGCTTGGCCGCGCCCAGGCCGCGGGCGCGCGACAGCGGCGTGCGATAGCTGACCATGTTCAGAGCGCTCCGGTCATGGCGGCGACGACCCAGACGGCGATCGTCGCGGCGGCGGCGAAGGCGAAGACGAAGACGCCGCTGGCGTTGGCCGATTTCAGGTCGAAGCCGTGGCCGGCGTCCCACACCAGGTGCCGGACGCCATTGGCCAGATGGTAGAAGAAGGACAGCGTCAGGCCGAACATCACCAGCAGGCCGAGCGGCGAGCCCAGTAGGGCCTTGAAGCCGGCGTAGGCGTCGGGTCCGCTGGCCAGGGCGACCGCCCAACCGGCGGCGATCAGCGCCCCGACATAGAGGGCGACGCCGGTGGCGCGGTGGGCGATCGAGGTCGCCATGGTGATATGCCAGCGCCACACCGACAGGTGCGGCGACATCGGCCGCTCACGAGGCGCTTTCGCAGCGTCGCTCATCGTCTTCCAGGCCCCTCGTCATCTTCCCACAACGGCTGGCTTTTAGACGGACGCCATGGGGTGTCAACGAAACCGGCGCAAGGCTCCTTGCGAACTGTTCGCAACGACTTTCGCCGAACCCGAAATCTCGCTTTGCACAGCCATTGACGCAATGTGTCTTTGTACTAGCCTTCCTTCGCGAAAGGCGAAGGACCCCCTCGCGCACGGGAGCCGGCTCCACCGCTTGGCGGGGGCCGTCGCGAAGCACCTGCACGGGCGTTGCGGCCGATCCGCCGCCGCTTCCCTCAAACCTGGGAGACTGGATGCGTTACGATCTCACGGACCTGCGGCTCTTCTGCGATGTGGTGGAGGCCGGCACCATCACCGCCGGCGCCGAGCGCAGCGCACTGGCTTTGGCCGCCGCCTCGACGCGGATCCGCGGCATGGAAGAGCAGCTCGGGGCGCCGCTGCTGATGCGCTCGCGGCAGGGCGTCACCCCGACGCCGGCCGGGCGAACGCTCCTGAAGCACGCCCGCGGCATCCTCGCCCAGAACGCCCGCATGCGGGAGGATCTCGGGGCCTACGCCGGCGGCTTCTCGGGCGAAGTGCGGCTGCTGGCCAACACCAATGCGCTGGCCGAATTCCTGCCGGAGGCGCTGTCCTCCTTCCTGGCCCGCCATCCCCACGTCAGCGTCGACCTGGAGGAGCGGCTGTCGGACGAGATCGTCGGGCTGATCGCCGAGGGCGTCGGCGATATCGGCATCGTCGCCGGCACGGTCGACATGGGCGCGCTGGAAACCTTTCCGTTCCGCACGGACCGGTTTGTGGTGGTCACCAGCGCCGATCATCCGCTGGCAGGCCGCCCCTCGGTGGCCTTTTCCGAAGTCCTGGCGCACGACTTCGTCGGCCTCGAACGGTCCAGCTCCCTGCAGCGCTTCCTGGGCGCCAAGGCCGCCCGCGAAGGCCGGCCGCTGCGGCTGCGGGTCCAGCTGCGCAGCTTCGACGGCGTCTGCCGGCTGGTGGAATGCGGGGTCGGCATCGGCGTGGTGCCGCAGACCACCGCGCGGCGGGCGGCCAAGACCATGAAGCTGGGCGTCGTCAGGCTGGCCGACGACTGGGCCGAGCGCGAGCTGCGCATCTGCGTCCGCGCGACGGCCGCGCTCGGCCTCTACGCCCGCGACCTGGTCGAGGCGTTGAAGGCCGCCTAGTGGCCCGGCCCGTCTAGCTCTTCTGGTTGGGGACCAGCGGCTCGTTCCGGCTGCGCTTGTCCTCGATCTCCTTGGCGGCCGCAGCGATCCCCAGGAACCGGTCCGGCGTGGCCGGATGGTCGCTCTTGATGAAGATCGCCTCGGGAGCCTCCACGGCCATCTTGCGCCAGAAGTCCTCGACCCCGGACGTCGAGTAGCCGGCGCGGGCCATGTAGTACATGCCGACATAATCGGCTTCGGCCTCGAAGGCCGGGGCGGCATGCGCCGCGCCGACTTGCACGCCCGCCTTGGTGAACGCGCCCTTCGTGTCCACCCCGTTGGCCGCGGCGACGACGTCGATGATCAGGCCGGGAACCCCGAAGATGCGCGCGTTGTGCTGCTTGGCCTGCATGTGGTGCTGGCCGTTGTGGGCGATCTCGTGCGCGATCACCAGCGCCAGCTCCTCATCGGACGCGGCCAGCCGCAGCATCGGTCGATTGATGTGGATGTTCTTGCCGTCCGCGAAGGCGTTGATCTCGGAGGAATCCTCCACCGCGACCCCATAGGCGCAGGCCATCACCGGGGTGACGGCGAAGGTCTGCTCCTGATCGGCTCGCCGCACCACGAAGGTCACCGGCGCGGTGGCGGCGCCCATGATTTCGCCGAGGCGCTTGGCGAGCTTTTCCGTCGCCGCCTTGCCGCTCGGCGCCGGCTCCCCATTGACCGAGACGACGACGTCGCCGGGCTGCAGGCCTGCGGCCGCCGCCGGGCCGCCGGCGAGCACCTGGGTCACGGTCGGTCCGTCGCCGAGATGAAAGGCTTCGATCGCCGCCGGCCTGGCCTTGTCGCTGAAGGCCGCCGCGGTCTCCCACGCCAGGCCCAGCCGCGGCGCGCGGTCGGCACAGAGGTCCTGGTTGGCGACCATGAGGCGGAACGCGATATCGTCGACATGCCGCGCCTCCCGGGCGCGCGCGGTGAGCACATAGACCATCTGCCGCTTCGCCTCATCGGCCGCAGCGTCCTTTGAAATGACAGGCGCTGCAGTCTTTGGATCGACCCAGGCGATCAGCCCCAGGGCGGCCACGGCGACCGTCGCAGTCCTCAGTTTCATTGCGTCCCCCGGATCCTACGCCCCTGCGTACGACCTGAGGATAGTCGCAACCTGGGCGCGCGCAACGGTCAAGCTTTGCCTCCGAGAACCCCGAGCGCCTGACGGCCTTTGCGCCGAACGCCCGCTCAGCGGTCCTCGAGCCAGCTCGCCGAACGCATCTCCTGCAGTCGCGACGCGGTGCGTTCGAATTCGAAGGCGCCCTCGCCCTCCGGATAGAGGCGCACGGGGTCGGCCTCGGCCAGCACGATGGTGCGGGTGCGCGCCTCGTAGAGGGCGTCGACGAGGGTCACGAAGCGCCGGGCCTCCTCGCGGCGCGCCGGGGTCAGCTTTGGCACGTCCTCCAGGAAGACGGTGTGGAAGGCCTGGGCCAGGGCGATGTAGTCGTTCGGCCCGAGCGCCACCGAGCAGAGGCTGGCGAAGGTGGCCCGCAGCAACCCGCCTTCGGCGTGCGGCAGGGTGATCTTGCGCCCGAGCACCTCGAGTTCGGCGCCGGTCTCCTCCTGGCCGGCCAGCATTTCGCGCCACAAGCCGTCGAACGACCGCTCGTGGTCCGCATCGATCGGCGAGAACCAGGTTCCGGCGGCGCGTAGCCGGTCGAGCCGGTAGTCGTGGACGCCGGCCACGCCGACCACCTGCAGCCGCGCCTCGAGCATGCCGATGAAGGGCAGGAACAGCTGGCGGTTGATGCCGTCCTTGTAGAGGTCGTCGGGCACGCGGTTGGAGGTGGCGACCAGGGTGACGCCACGCGCGAACAGCGCCTCGAACAGCCGGCCGAGGATCATGGCGTCGGCGATGTCGGTGACCTGCAGCTCGTCGAAGCAGAGCAGGGTCGCGGCCTTCGCCACCACGTCGGCGATCGGCGCGATCGGGTCGTCGCCCCTGTGCTGGCCGAAGCGGGCCTTGCGCGCAGCGGCGTCGCCCTTGCGCCAGGCGTCGATCAGCCGGTGGATCTCGCCCATGAAGACGTGGAAATGGGTCCGACGCTTCGCCGCCACCGGGACGGTCTCGAAGAACAGGTCCATCAGCATGGACTTGCCGCGGCCCACCGGGCCCCACAGGTAGACGCCGCGCTGGGAAGCCGCCGGCGGCTTCCTGAACAGCGAGGCCAGGCCGTTGCCCGGCTGCGCCTCGGCGAGGTCGGCCTCCAGCCGCAACAGGGCGGCCAAGCCGGCCTGCTGGGCCGGGTCGGGTCGGATCTCGCCGCGCTCCAGGCGGGCGTCGTAGGCGGCTTGGAGCGCTGAGGCCATGGGCGCTCCGCCTAACCCTCAGCGCGGCTTTGCGCAAGGAACGGGGTCGGACCAGGCGGGTTGATGTGCGGCCAAGAGGAGGACCAAGCCATGGCCGATGAAAACCGCAGCTTTGACCCCAAGGCCGCCGCAGCCAACCGCGCGCCGCGGCAGGGCCTGGGCATGGGCCAGCGGGAGGTCGATGAGCAGCGCTCGCCCAATCGCGCCGCCTCCGCTACCGACCCGGAGCGGACCGAGCCCTTCGACCAGGGGCTCGACCCCACGACCAACGCCGACCGTCCGAGCCAGGCGGACGTCTCCAGCCAGGATGTCGGGCCTGCTGACGCCGCGCCGGAACCGCCCGGATCTCGCCTCAACGACCGCAACGCCGTGGGCCTGGGCGAGGCGGGCGACCTCGGCGCTTCGACGCCGGCCAATGTCGACATCCACAACCTCGGCCAGAGCGACCGACCCGAAGAGGCGTGGGGCGAACCCGCCGGCGAAGGCGCCACCTACTCGTCCGACAACACCCGCAAGGGGCTGCGCATCGAGGCCGAACGCGGCCAAGGCGCCAAGACCCGCCAGTTGAACAAGGACATCGTCAGTCGCCGGACTTGAGCCGCCCCGCGGCCGGCGTGGCGGAAGGGCGGCGTCCGGCCCCTCCGCTGCGCTATACCCCAAGCTCCTTCCGCACGAAGCGGTAGGTCTGGCGCTTTTCGCAGGCGCAGGCGCGCATCTGGCCCTTGGCGTCCCACCAGACCAGGGTCGGGTAGCGCAGCTCGACGCCGTTGTCCTTCAGCAGCGGCCGCAGCCGGTCGACCAGCGAGCGTCCGCTCTCGACCACCGCCGTGCGGGCGATGTCGCCATCGGCGGGCGGGATGCCGGGCGCCTTCCAGGCGTCCACCGGAACCGACTCCCAGGCCTCCATCAGCTTCCAGTCGCGGGTCAGCCACAGCTGGGCGACGGTGGCGCGCTCGACCGGGGTCGACTTGGCCAGGCCGTTGACGTCGCGCCGGGCGATCTCGATCACGCGGGTGTCGACGCCCGCCGCCTGCAGGGCTGGAAACTGCTCGGTCTTGAAGCGAATGCAGTCCGGGCAGCTGCGGAAGGAGATCATGTACAACGGCTTGCCCTTCAGCCCCGGCGAGACCCAGCCGGCAGATTCCAGCAGCTGGGCGATTTCCTCCTGGTGTTTGGCGATCGTCTTCGGCCGCCAGCGCAGCTCGAAGTTCCACATCGCCCAGACGCCGGCGGCGATCACCGCCAGCACCAGCAGGGCCGAGCCCCAGAGCTTGAACCGTCGCATGCCGCAGCCCTTCCTGGCCCGGGTCCAATCCCGACCAGTCCAGGGTAGACTTAGGCGCCCGGCGGCGATTGGCAAAGGCTGGCGCGACCCGGGGGGGACGCCTCAGGCGGAGATCGCCTCCATGAATCGGGCCGACGCCGGATGCAGGAAACGCCCGGCCAGCGCTCCGTCGCGCAGGAAGACGGCGACCTCGGCGCTCTGGCCGCGGTCGGCGTAGCGACGCGCGAGGTCGCGCGCAGCCGCTTCGGCCTTGGCGCCGGCGGCGAACAGCATGTCGTTTTCGAAGCTGGGCGAACGCACGGCCCAGCCGTCCCCGAGCGGGACGACGGAAATCCTCAGAGCCATAGCTGAGCTCCTGTACTTTTGCGCGAGAAGCGTCCTCGCCACTCGCGGGTGCGGTGTAGGGATGTCGCGCGACGCCATGATGACGTTCGCCGCGAAGCTGCGTCAGGGCCGCATTCGGCCGTCAGGTTTTCGACATCGCAGCATGGGCCCCTCTCGGCTCCAAAGATCGAGGCTGTCTTAGCCGCGGCGACCGGCCTGGGGGAGGCGAGAAGTTTTGAGGGCGCCTGCAGATTTCCCGGGCCGTCCCGGCGGAACCCGCGCCGCCATATCGCGCCCGCTTGCTCCGCGACAGCGGCGCGGCGCATCTTCTGGCGAGATGACGTTCGCCTCGCCCGCCCATGCCCTGTCACGCCGCAGGCCCGCGCCGCATATCGTCGATGTGCTGATCGTCGAACGCGCGCCGCGCCTGGCGGCGAGCCGGCTGTGGCCGCTGGCCAGGCCGCTGCTCTACGCCCTGCTCGACTACCGCAAGGCGCGGCGGCTGGCCGACGCCATCGCCCCGCTGCCCGGCCGCGCGGCGCTGGCGCATGTCTCGGAGCTGCTGGCGCTGAAGGTCGAGGCCCGCGGGCTGGCGCGGACGCCGGCGAACGGCCGGCTGGTGGTGGTCTGCAACCATCCCACCGGGATCGCCGACGGCATCGCCGTCCACGATGCGCTGAAGACCGTCCGCAGCGACCTGGTGTTCTACGCCAATGCCGACGCTCATCGGGTTTCGCCGCGCCTCGACGAGGTGCTGATCCCCGTCGAATGGGTCGAGGCCAAGCGCACGCGCGAGACGGCCCGGCGCACGCTGGAGCACACGCGCGCGGCGATCGAGGCGGAGGCCTGCCTGGTGATCTTTCCCTCCGGCCGGCTGGCGCGGCGCCAGGCCAGCGGCCGCCTGGTCGACCCGCCCTGGGCCGCGACCGCGATCGCCGTCGCCCGCAAACACCAGGCCGCAGTGCTGCCGGTGCATGTCGCCGGGCCGTGGTCGACGCTGTTCCACCTGTTCCACCGGGTCTCCGGCGAGTTGCGCGACATCACCCTTTTCCACGAGTTGCTGAACAAGCAGGGCCGGACATTTCAGCTCACCATCGGGGCGCCGATCCCGCCCGAGGCCCTGGCCGGCGACGCCGCCCAGGTGACGGCGCGGCTGAAAGCCTATGTTGAAGAGACCCTGCCCGCCGCCCCGGACCAGCCGTTCGCATGAGCCGCCCCGTCGCGATCGCCCTCTCCCATGCGGGGAGAGCCTTGAGTGATAGCTCGAGGCCGACGCCATGAGCCTCGTAGCCATTACCCTGCCCGACGAGACGGCGACCGCAGCGCTCGGGCGGGCGGTGGCCGCGGCGCTTCGCGCCGGCGAGGCGGTCTGCCTGTCGGGGCCGCTGGGCGCCGGCAAGTCGACGCTGGCGCGGGCGCTGGTTCGCGCCCTGACCTCGCCGGACGAGGAGGTGCCGTCGCCGACCTTCACCCTGGTGCAATTCTATGCGGGGACGCGGCTGAACGTCGCCCACTTCGATCTCTATCGGCTCTCGTCTGCGGACGAGGCTTATGAGATCGGTCTGGACGAAGCGCTCGACGAGGGGGCGGCGGTGATCGAATGGCCTGAACGGCTCGAGGGTCGGCTGCCGCGCGACCGACTCGATATAGTCATAGCGCTTTCGGACATGGACAAGGCCGAGAGTCGCGAAGCGCGGCTGACGCGGCATGGGGCCTGGGAAGGGCGTGATTTGGGAGGCATCGGGACTTGAGTTCGGATCGTGAGGCGCTGAAGTCCGACTTCCTGGCCCGCCACGGCTTCGGCCGTGCGCGCCGCACGCCGCTGAGCGGCGACGCCTCGACGCGCAGCTATGAGCGCCTGCAGCTGGCCGACGGCGCGCGGCTGATCTTCATGGACCAGCCGCCGGCGCTGGAAAGCTCGGTTTGTCCGCCCGACGCCACGCCGCAGGAACGGATCGCCCTCGGCTACAACGCCGCCAGTCGCCTGGCGGCGGGCTCAGTGGCGGCCTTCGTGGCGGTGGCGGGCTTCCTGCGCAGCCGCGGCCTCTCCGCCCCGGAGGTGCTGGCGCACGACACGGCCGCAGGCCTGGCGGTGCTGGAGGATCTCGGCGACGGCCTGTTCGCCACCCTCGTCGCTGAGGGCGAGGCCGAACGTCCGCTCTACGAGGCGGCCGTCGACCTGCAGGCCGCCCTGCAGGGCGAGCCGCCGCCCGCCGTGTTGACCGCCGGCGACGCCGCCTGGCCGCTGCTCAGCTATGACGCCCTGGCGCTGAAGATCGGCACGGACACCTTCCTGGAGTTCTGGCCGGAGTTCGCCGGGATCGCCGCCTTTACACCCGACGCCGTCGCCGAATGGGAGGCGCTCTGGGCCCCCGTCTGGGTCCGCGGCGAGGCCGGGGCGAGCGTCTTCACCCATCGCGACTTCCACGCCCAGAACCTGCTCTGGCTGCCGGAGCGGAGGGGGCCGGCGCGGGTCGGCCTGCTCGACTTCCAGGACGCCCTGCGCGCTCACCCGGCCTGGGACCTGACGCACCTGCTGCAGGACGCCCGCCGCGATGTCTCCGCCGAGCTGGAGGCGGCCATGCTCGAGCGGTTCATGGCCGCCCGGCCCAGCCTCGAGCCTGACGCTTTCCTGGCCGACTACCGGGCGCTGGCCGCCGCCAACGCCGCGCGGATCCTGGGGCGGGTGTTCGCCCGCCAGGCGCTCGCCGGCCGCGAGCAATACCGGGCCTATATGCCGAGGACCTGGCGCTATCTGGAGCGCAATCTCCGCGATCCGCAGCTTGCAGGCTTGAAGCAGTGGTTCGACACCCATGTCCCCGCGGAGGCGCGCGCATGACCTTGCCCGGGCCGAAGACGGCGATGGTGCTGGCCGCCGGGCTTGGGACCCGCATGCGGCCGCTGACCAACACCCTGCCCAAGGCCCTGGTGCCGGTGGCCGGCCGCCCCCTGATCGACCGGGTGCTCGACGAACTGGTCGCCGCCGGGGTCGAGCGGGCCGTGGTCAACGTCCACCATTTCGCCGACCAGATGGAGGAGCATCTGGCCCGGCGCAGCGACGTCGAAGTGCTGATCTCCGACGAGCGCGACGCGCTGCTGGATTCCGGCGGCGGCATCCAGAAGGCGCGGCCCACGCTGGGCGCCGCGCCGATCTTCGTCGCCAATATCGATTCGCTGTGGATCAACGCCGCGGAGCCGCCGCTGGAGACGCTGAAGCGGACCTGGGATCCGCAGGCCATGGACCTGCTGCTGCTGCTGGTCTCGCGCGGCCGCGGCATCGGCTTCGAGGGACCGCAGGGCTTCCTGATGGACGCCGACGGCCGCTTGACCCATTCCGCCGCGCCAGGCCTCGTCACCCCGCTGGCCAACGTCGGCTTCGGCATCATGAAGCCGCAGATCCTTGATTCCGCCCCGAAGCAGGGCCCGTTCTCGATCGTGCCCACCTGGCATCGGCTGCAGACCGACGGGCGGCTCTACGGGGCGGTGATGGACGCCTTCTGGATGCATGTCGGCGATCCCGCCGCGCGGGAGGCGGCCGAGGCGCGGCTCGGATGAGCGGCCTGTTCGGCGGGCCGGCGCCGCGCTGGTTCAACATCCCGGCGCATCGGCCTTTCGCCGAAGACCTGGCGCGCGGGCTGCACGCGGCGCTCAGCCCCTTGGGGCCGGAGGCGCTCTCGCAGGCGACGGTGCTGACGCCTACCCGCCGCGGCGCCCGGGCGCTGGCCGACGCCTTCGTCGCCGCCGCGGAAGGCCGCGCCGTCCTGCCGCCGCAGATGCGCCCGCTGGGCGACCTGGAGGAGGGCGAGCCGCCGTTCGAGCCGGGCGACCTGGCGCTGGATCTTCCCGTCGCGATCGAGCCTCTGCGAAGGCGGTTCGAGCTCACGCGGCTGGTCGTCGGCCATGCCGACCTGCTGCCCGGCCGCGAGCTGACGGCGGCCTCGGCGCTGGAGCTGGGCGAGGCGCTCGGCGGCTTCCTCGACAGCCTGCAGATCGAGGAGATCGCGGCCGGCGACCGGCTGGCCGACCTGGTCGAGGCCGACCTGGCCGAACACTGGCGGCTGTCGCGCGACTTCCTGGAGGCGGCGCTGCGCGAATGGCCGCGACGCCTGGCCGAGCTCGGCGTCATCGACGTCTCCGAACGGCGGGTGCGGCTGCTGCGCAAGCTGGCCGAGGCCTGGACGCTGCGGCCGCCGCAAGGGGTGCTGGTGGCCGCCGGCTCGACCGGCACGGCGCCGGCCACCGCCGACCTGCTGCGGGTGATCGCCGAGGCGCCGCAGGGCTGCGTGGTGCTGCCGGGGCTCGACGACAGCCTGGCGGAAGACGCCTGGCTGCGCGTCGGCGAACAACATCCGCAAGGCGCCATTCGACGCCTACTGGCGCGCGCCGGGGTCGATCGTCGCGACGTGGCGACCTGGCCGGCCTCGCAGGGCTTCGTCGCCGAGGCGCGCTGGCGCCGCCGGGTGATCAACGAGGCCCTGCGCCCCGCCGAGGCCACCGCCGACTGGCTGCGCGCCATCGACCAGCTGCGTGAGGAAGGGCTGAGCGAGGATCTCGATCCGATCGAGGTCGGCCTTTCCGGCCTGTCGCTGATCAGCGCCCGCAACGAGGAGGAGGCCGCCACCGTCGCGGCCCTCCTGCTGCGCGAGACCCTGGAGACGCCGGAGCGCACCGCCGCCCTCGTCACGCCGGACCAGACCCTGGCGCGCCGCGTCACCGCCAAGCTGGCCCGCTGGGGCGTGATCCCGGACTCTTCCGCCGGCGAGGCGCTGGCGGGCTGCCGCTGCGGCGCCCTGGCCGCGCTGATCGCGCGCCTGGCCGTGGAGTCGACCGACCCGGTGAGCCTGCTGGCGGTGCTGAAGCACCCGTTCGTGCGGCTGGGCCTGACGGGGGAAACACTCGCCCGCCAAGCGCAGGCCCTGGAGCGCCACGCCCTGCGCGGCGCCCGCACCGACGGCTGGGAGGCGCTGGCCGCCAAGCTGGAGGCGGCTCGCGCGAAGTCGCCCGCCCGCGCGCCCGAGATCGACGCCGCCGAGGCTCTGTTGGCGCGCCTTGGGGCCGTCCTGGCGCCGCTGGCAGACGTCTTCAATGCTGAAACGCCCCCTCAGTCGCTACGCGACAGCTCCCCCGCGAGCGGTGGAGCATCTTCGGCCCAGATCCTCCACCGCGTAGCGGGGGAGGTGGACCGCGAAGCGGGACGGAGGGGGCGTTCGGCGCCGGCGACCGAAGTCACCCGGGTTCTGGCGGAAACCCTCGAAACCCTCGCCCGCGACGCCGACGGTCAGCTCGGCGAGCTCTGGAGCGGCCCCGGCGGCGAGGCGACGAGCCGGCTGCTGTCTGGCCTGATCCGCGAGGGCGACGGGCTGCCGGCGGTCGGTGCGCGGGGTTACGCCGACCTGCTGGACAAGCTGATGCAGGGCGAGACCATCCGCGCCGGCGGCGCCACCCAACCGCGCCTACGGATCCTTGGCGCCATAGAAGCGCGGCTGGTGCGCGCCGACCGGCTGGTGCTGGCCGGGCTGGAGGAAGGCGTCTGGCCCCGCGGCGCGCCCGTCGATCCCTTCCTGTCGCGACCGATGCGCGAGCGGCTGGGCCTGCCCGCGCCGGAGCGCCGGGTGGGGCTATCGGCCCACGACTTCGCCCAGGCCGCCTGCTCGCCCGAGGTGGTGCTGCTGCACGCCGAGCGCCGCGAGGCGCAGCCGGCGGTGAAGTCGCGCTGGCTGTGGCGGCTGGAGACCCTGGCCCGCGGCGCCGGCGTGGAGATCCGCGCGCAGCCCGAACTGCTAGCCTGGGCCCGCGGCCTCGACGCCCCCGACGGCTACGCCCCGGCCAGGCGGCCCGCCCCCTGCCCGCCGCTGGAGCACCGCCCGACCCGGATGGCTGTGACCCGCATCGAGGCGCTGACGCGCGATCCCTATGCGGTCTGGGCCCGCGACATCCTCAAACTGTTCCCGATGGAGCGGCCGGACGAACCGGTCGAGGCCCGCGCCCGCGGCGTCGCCATCCACGCGGCCTTCGAGCGCTTCGCCCTCGACTTCCCCCGCGAGCTGCCCGCCACAACGGCGGAAATTTTCTCCGGGTATTATCTCGAAGTGCTGCGCGCCGCCGGCATGCCGCGCGAAGGCCTGGCCCGCGAGGCCGCCCTGGCGCGCGAGGCGGCCGCCTGGGTCGCCGAGCTGGAGCGGGTGCGTCGCGCCGACGGCCGCACGCTGCATGTCGAGCAGGAGGGGCGGCTGGAGATCGCGGTCGACGGCCGCGCCTTCACCCTGACGGCCAAGGCCGACCGCATCGAGGCCGACCCGGAAGGCTACGGCCACATCCTCGACTACAAGACCGGCCGCGCGCCGTCCCAGAAGATGGTCGACACCGGCTTTTCGCCCCAACTGACGCTGACCGCGGCCATCCTCGCCGCCGGGGGGTTCGAGGCGATCGGCCGGCTGAAGCCCGGCGAGCTGACCTATCTCGAGGTCACCGGCCGCAAGCCGGCGGGCCGCGAGGAGCTGCGCGCCCTGCCGGGCGGCGCCGGCGACAAAATCCCCGACAGCGCCCAAGCGGCGGCGGAGGCGCTGGACGGCCTGCGCGAGCTGCTGCGCCGCTACTTCGATCCCGGCCAGGCCTATGCCTCGCGCACCGCCCCGCAGTTCGTGCGCCAGCACCATGGCGACTACGACCACCTGGCCCGGGTGTTCGAGTGGTCGACCAGCGGCGAGGAGGGCGAGGCGTGAGCGTCCACCTGCTGCACGATCCCGAAAAGCACGACCCGCAGCGCACCGCCGCCGACCCGCAGGTCTCGGCCTTCGTGCGCGCCAACGCCGGCTCCGGCAAGACCAAGACCCTGATCGACCGGGTCGCCCGGCTGCTGCTCGACGGCGCGAAGCCCGAAACCATCCTCTGCGTCACCTACACCAAGGCCGCCGCCGCCGAGATGCAGCGCAGGCTCTACCGCCGGCTGGGCGACTGGTCGGTGATGGACGACGCCGAGCTGACCGCCCAGCTGGCCGAACTGGAGGGCCGCAGCGCCGACGGCTACGACGCCCGGCGGCTCTCCGACGCCCGCGCCCTGTTCGCCCAGGCGCTGGAGACCCCCGGCGGGCTGAAGATCCAGACCATCCACGCCTTCTGCGAGAAGCTGTTGCGGCGCTTTCCGCTCGAGGCGGGAGTCTCGCCGGGATTCCGGGTGATGGACGACGCCGCCAGCGCCGCCGTGGCCGCCGCCGCGCGGGCCTTCGTCGCCGACTACGCCCTGCGCACCACCGGCGAGGTGGCGATGGCCTATGCGCGGATGTCGGTCGAGCTGGACTATGGCGCGTTCCAGCAGATGTTCTTCGATTTCGAAGCCCGGCGCGGCAAGCTGCAGGACTTCTTCAAACGCCACGACGGGGTCGAAGGCGCCGTCGCCTGGGTCTGGGCTGCGGTTGGGGTGGCGCCCGGCCAGACGCCGGAGGTCATCGAGGCCGAGGCGCTCGCCGGCTTCGAGCGCAGCCTGTGGCGCGAGACGGCCCGCGTGCTCGCCCAGAGCAGCGGCAAGCGCGACCAGGCCTGCGCCGGCGATCTTGCCGCCCTCGCCGCCGCGTCGAACCTGACGCTCGCAGATATGCTCTCGGCCCTGTTCACCGAGGCCGGCGAGGGCACGCCGGCCAAATGGTGCGCCACCACCAAGGCGCTGGCCGAGCATGAGGGGCTGCGCAGCCGCCTGCTGGCCGAGCAGGACCGGCTGCAGAGCTTGCGCGAACGGCAGCGCGGGGCGCGGGTGGCGGTCAGCACGCTGGACGCGCTCAGCCTCGCCCAGGCCTACCTCGCCGCCTACCGCCTGGAGAAACAGGCCCTCGGCGGCCTCGACTTCGCCGACCTGATCGAGCGGACCCAGGCGCTGCTGTCGAAGAACCAGGCCGCGGCCTGGGTGCTCTACAAGCTCGACGGCGGCGTCGACCACATTCTGGTCGACGAGGCGCAGGACACCGCGCCGGACCAGTGGAAGATCGTCCAGGCGCTGACCGGGGAGTTTTTTTCCGGCGAAGGACGGCCGCGGAGCCGGCCGCTGGAGCGGACGCTGTTCGTCGTCGGCGACGAAAAACAGTCGATCTATTCCTTCCAGGGCGCCGATCCGGCCCGGCTGATCAGCGAAACCTCTCGCTACGTCACCGAGATCCGCGCCTCCGGCCGCCGCGCCGAACATGTGCCGCTGCAAGCCTCCTGGCGCTCGACGGGCGAGGTGCTGGGCTTCGTCGACGCGGTGTTCGCCGGCGGCGTACCGCCCTCCCCCGAGGCGCTTTCGCATCCGGCGATGCGCAAGGGCCACCGCGGCTGCGTCGATCTCTGGCCGCTGGTCGAAGAGCCGCAGACCCAGGAACGCTCCGCCTGGACCACGCCGCTCGACGCCGAGGCGGAGACCAGCGCCAACAAGCAGCTGGCCCGCGCCATCGCCGCCGAGATCCACGAGACGGTGGCGCGCGGCGACGCCGTCTTCGACCGCGGCCTGGCGGACGGCCGCGAATGGCGGCCGGCGCAATATGGCGACATGCTGATCCTGGTGCGCAAGCGCGGGCCGCTGTTCGAGGAGATCCTGCGGGCGCTGAAACAGGCCGGCGCGCCGGTCGCCGGCGCCGACCGACTGGCGCTGTCGCAGCACATCATCTTCGACGACCTGTTGGCCCTCGCCCGCTTCGCCCTGTTCCCGGACGACGAGCTGACGCTGGCGGCCCTGCTGCGCAGCCCGTTCTGCGACCTCGACGACGAGAGCCTCTATAAGCTGGCCCACGACCGCAAGGCGCCGCTGTGGGCGACGCTGCGGCGCCGCGCCGAAGAGCGGCCCGAGTGGGCGGCGGCGGCGGCCCTGCTGGATTGGCTGGCCGGCGAAGGCCGCAAGCAGCGGCCGTTCGAGTTCTACGCCCAGGCCCTGGCCCGGCGCGACGGCCCAGGCGGCCGCTCGATGCGCGCGCGGCTGCTGCGCCGGCTGGGGTCCGAGGCCGAGGACGCGCTGGAGGAATTCCTGGCCCAGTTGCTCGCCGCCGAGGCGCGCGGAGTGCACGACCTGGAATCCCTCGCCGCCGACTTCGCCCGCCTCGATATCGTGGTGAAGCGCGAGCTGGAAGGCGGTCGCGACGAGGTGCGGGTGATGACCGCCCACGGGGCCAAGGGCCTGGAGGCGCCGATCGTCTTCCTGCCCGAGACCACCAGCCAGCAGAGCCCGCGCGGCTCGCCGCTGATGGAGACCGCCGATGGCGGCTTTCTCTGGTGCGCGTCGGCCAAGGGCGACTGCGAGGCTTCGGCCGCGGCCCGCGCCCTGCGCCTGCAAAGAGAGGAGGAGGAGGCCCAGCGCCTGCTCTACGTCGCCCTGACCCGCGCCCGCGAACGGCTGGTGATCTGCGGCAAGCGGCCGGCGAACCGCAAGGAGGAGAACCTCCGGGGCTGGTGGGCGGCGATCCGCGAGGGCTTCGCCCATGCCGACATCAAGCCGCACGTCCGACCCGCCGCCGGCGCGACATTCGACATCCTGCGCTACGGGTCGGATCCCGAGCGGCTCGCCCCGCCGGTCGCCGCCGCCACGGCCGCGTCCCCGGCGCCCCCCGCCTGGATCGCGCAGGATCCCAGGACCGAGGCCTTCGCCCGCTTCGCCTCGCCGTCGGACCTGGGCGAGGCGGCCAAGGCCGCCGCCCCCTCGCCGCTCGCCGAAACCGCCGGCCTCGGCCGCTTCCGGCGCGGCGACTTGCTCCACCGGCTCCTGCAAATCCTACCAGACCTGCCGGCCGGCGAGCGCGCAGCGGGCGCCCGGGCGCTGCTGGCCCGCGAACGCGACCTGACCGAGCCCCAGCGGGTCGAGATGGCGGAAGCGGCGCTGGCCGTGCTGCAGGACTCCCGCTTCGCCGAGGTGTTCGGCGAAGGCTCGCGCGCCGAAGTGGCGATCGCCGGCGCCGCGGCCGCCCTGCCGGACGGCCTGAAGATCTCCGGCCGCATCGACCGGCTGGTCGTGCTGCCCGACCGGGTGCTGGTCGCCGACTTCAAGACCAACCGCCCTTCGCCGGCTCGCATCGAGGACGCCGATCCCGCCTACCTGCGGCAAATGGCGATCTACGCCGCGGTGCTGGCCGAAGTCTTCCCGGGCCGAAGCATCGAAGCTGCCCTGATCTGGACCGATGGGCCGAAGCTGATGCTCGTTCCAGAAAACCTGATGGCCCAAAGCCTTGCCCAGCTTGGCCGCAGCAGTTGATACCGGGCCGCAGCCCGCCTACATCGGCGACTGAAGAAGTTTCCGGGCGCGCCTTCGAGGCCCGGGTAAGGAGCCTTAAATGAGCACCGTGAAGGTCACCGACGAATCCTTCGACAAGGACGTTCTGCAGGCCGATGCCCCCGTGCTGGTCGACTTCTGGGCGGAGTGGTGCGGTCCATGCAAGCAGATCGCGCCGGCTCTCGAGCAGATCTCCGACGAGCTGTCCGGTCTGGTGACCATCGCCAAGCTGAACATCGAGGAAAGCCCGACGACGCCGTCCCGCTACGGCGTGCGTGGCATCCCGACCATGATGCTGTTCAAGGGCGGCCAGATGGCCTCGATGAAGGTCGGGGCCATGCCCAAGCAAAAGATCCTCGAATGGCTCAGCGAAGCCGGCGTCGCCGCGGCCTGAGCCGCCGCGCCGAGCCTTGATCCGAGAAGCGCTCGCCCCTTGGGCGGGCGCTTTTCTTCTTGATGCTCGCGGTCCGCCCCCTCAGGCGCCTTCGTCTTCGAAGCGCACCCGCTTCCGCCGGCGCCGCATCAGGAAATCCACGCCGCGGCTGACGAACAGCCAGGTGATCAGCCAGCCGATCAGCACCGCGTCGCTGCGGCCGTAGCGGGCCATCAGCGCCCAGAGCACCGCCAGCCCGACCGCCAGCATCACCAAGTAGCGCCAGGGCAGGACGATCTTGCGCTTCATGGCATCCGCCTCATTGGGCGCCTCATCGGGGCCAGGTCTGCGGGCTCATCGCCAGCACTTCGCCGGCGAAGTGCAGGCCGCCGCAGATCAGGACGTGGGGCGCGGGGCCGTCGACGGCAAGCGCCGCCTGCACGGCGGCGGTGACGTCGGGCTGGATCTGCGGCGACAGGCCGGCGGCGGCGGCGGCTTCGGCGAGTTCCTCCGCGCTGGCGGCGTTGGGCGAGTCGAAGGTGGTGACCAACACGCGCGGGCGCATCTCGGTGAACGGCAGGAAGAAGCCCTTGGCGTCCTTGCGGGCGAACATGCCGACCACCAGCACCAGCGGCCGCGGGTCGCGGTCCACCAGCCGCGAGGCGGATTCCGCCAGCGCCCGGCCGGCGTGCGGGTTGTGTCCGCCGTCGAGCCAGAGGTCGGAGCCGCGCGCCCGCGCCAGCTCCGCCAGCGGGCCCTTGGTGAGGCGCTGGAAGCGCGCCGGCCAGGTGGCGGAGGCGACACCTTGGCCGACGGAGTCTTCGCCCAGGCCGGCGTCGAAGGTCAGGGCCGCGGCGACCGCCAAGCCGGCATTGGCGAACTGATGGCCGCCGAACAGCGCCGGCGCCGGCAGGTCGAGCAGCCGTTCGGGCATTTGCACCAGGAGCCGGCCGCGCTCTTCCCAAGCGTCGAAGTCGCGGCCCATCAGCAGCATGGGGGCGGCGAGCGCCTCGGCCTCGCGCTCGATCGCCGCCAAGGCCTCGTCCGGCTGGCGGGCGACCACCACCGGGCGGCCGCGTTTAATGATCCCGGCCTTCTCCCAGGCGATCTTCGACAGCTCCGGCCCCAGCATCTCCAGGTGATCGTAGTCGACGGGGGTGATGACGCTGACGGCCGGGGCGTCGAAGACGTTGGTCGCGTCGAACCGGCCGCCCAGGCCCACCTCGATGAGACAGAGGTCGGCGGGGGTCTGCGCGAAGGCCTCGAAGGCCAGCACCGTGGCGATCTCGAAGAAGCTGATCGGCTCGCCGGCGTTGGCCGCCTCGACCACCCCGATCAGCTCGGCCAGGCGCTCGTCGGAGATCAGTTCGCCGGCCACGCGGATGCGCTCGGCGAAACGCACCAGGTGCGGCGAGGTCAGCACGTGCACCGTCAGGCCGGAGGCTTCGGCGATGGCGCGCAGATAGGCCAGGGTCGATCCCTTGCCGTTGGTGCCGGCCACATGGATCACCGGCGCCAGCCGCCGCTCCGGACGCCCCAGCGCCGCCAGCAGCCGCTGAACCCGCCCGGTGGTCAGGTCGATCAGGCTCGGATGATTGGCGCGCAACCGCAGGATCGCCTGGTCCGAGGCGCGGATGGGGTCATACATGGCGCACCAGCCGCGGCGAACCGCTTCCCCCGAGGGGGGACAGCGCAACCTCGACTCTCCTCACCCTGTGAGGGAGGCGGACCCCGACGGGGTTGAGGGGACGCGGCGGCGTGACCATGCCTCACGCCGCGCGGCGCGCGCGCCCCATCATCAGGGTCTGCAGGATATTGCCGAGCACCGCCGGAATGTCGGCGCGGGCGACGACGCGATCGATCATGCCGTGCTCGACCAGGAACTCGGACTTCTGGAAAGCCGGTGGCAGGATCTCGCGGATGGTCTGCTCGATCACCCGGCGGCCGGAAAAGCCGATGGTGGCCTTTGGCTCGGCCAGGTGGATGTCGCCCAGCATCGCGTAGGAGGCGAGCACGCCGCCGGTGGTCGGGTCGGTCAGCACCACGACGTAAGGCAGGCCGGCGGCCTTGACCTCGTTCACCGCCAGCGTCGTACGCGCCATCTGCATCAGGGAGAGCGTGCCCTCCTGCATCCGCGCCCCGCCGGAGGCGGTGAAGATCACCAGCGGAACCCCACGGGCGACGGCTTGCTGGGCGGCTTCGACGAAGGTCTCGCCCGCGCCCATGCCCAGCGAGCCGCCCATGAAGGAGAAGTCCTGCACGACCACCACCGCCGGCTGGCCGGCGACGTCGCCGAAGCCGACCGCCATCGAATCCTGCTCGCCGGTCGCCCGGCGGGCGGCCGCCAGGCGCTCCTTGTAGGGGCGCTCGTCGGGGAAGTTCAGCGGATCCTCGACCACGCTCGGCGAGGCGATCTTCTCGAACTGGCCGTCGTCGAAGGTGAAGCGCAGGCGCGCCGCCGCGCCGATCCGCATGTGATGGCCCGACGGCGTCACCCATTGGGCCGCTTCGAGATCGGGGCGATAGAGCATTTCGCCGGTCTCCGGATCCTTGACCCAGAGGTTCTCCGGCGTGTCGCCCTTCTTGATGTCGCTGCGCACGCCCGGGCGCAGGCGGTTGAGCCAGCCCTTGCGCTCCCGGGGGGGCGCGTGACGCGGGGTCTTGTCGGTCTTGGAGTCGGCCATCACGCGGGTCTCTAGGCGGCGGGCTGGGCGGTTCGCGCGCCGCGGACAGCCTCAGCCAGGGCCCTTACTTTGGAAAGCACGCGGGCGGTCACGTCTTCGTTGCGCGCCGCGGCCTCGGCGATCTCCTCGACCAGGGCCGAACCCACCACCGCGGCGTCGGCGATCCGGGCGATGGCCGCAGCCCGCTCGGGGGTCTTGATGCCGAAGCCCACCGCCACCGGCAGGCCCGACGCCTGGCGCACGCGGGCGACCGCCGGGGCGACCACCGCGGCGTCGGCTTCCTTGACCCCGGTAACCCCGGCGACCGAGACATAGTAGGCAAAGCCGGTGGTGCGCTCGGCGATCGTCTTCAGCCGTGCGTCGTCGCTGGTCGGCGTGAAGAGGTGCAGCAGCGAGATCTGCACCTTGTCCAAGGCGTCGGCGAGGGCGCTCGATTCCTCCGGCGGGCAGTCGACGATGATCACGCCGTCGATGCCGGCCGCGGCGATATCGCGGGCGAACGCCTGTTCGCCGCGGTTCACCACCACATTGAGGTAGCCCATCAGCACCAGCGGGGTCGTCTGGTCGTCCTGCCGGAACGCACGGGCGAGACCGAGGACATCGTCCAGTCGCGTCCCGTTGGCCAGCGCGCGCTGGGCGGCGCGCTGGATGGTCGGGCCTTCGCCGATCGGGTCGGAGAAGGGAAACCCCAGCTCGATCACGTCGGCGCCGGCGGCGGGCAGGCCCTTGAGGATCTCCAGCGAGGCGGCGAGGTCTGGATCACCGCCCATGACGTAGGCGACGAAGGCGGCGCGACCTTGCTGTTTCAGCTCGGCGAAGCGCGCGTCGATGCGGGCGGTGGTCAAGCCTTCAGGTCCCCTCAGATCTCGCGGCCAAGACGCTCGGCGACGGTCGCGACGTCCTTGTCGCCCCGGCCGGAGAGGTTCAGGACGACGATCCCGTCCTTGCCGACCTCCTTCACCACTTCTGGCAGGCGGGCGAGGGCGTGGGCGGATTCCAGGGCCGGGATGATGCCTTCGAGCTCGGCGCAGAGCTGGAAGGCGGCCAGGGCGTCTTCGTCGGTGGCGGTCAGGAAACTGGCGCGACCGACGTCGTGCAGCCAGGAGAGCTCCGGACCGATGCCGGGATAGTCGAGGCCAGCCGAGATCGAGTGAGCCTCGATGATCTGGCCCTCGGCATCCTGCAGCAGATAGGTCCTGTTGCCATGCAGCACGCCCGGGCGGCCGCCGTTGATGGCGGCGGCGTGCTTGCCGGTCTCCATGCCGTGGCCGGAGGCCTCGACGCCGAAGATCCTGACGCTCTCGTCGTTGAGGAAGGGGTGGAACAGGCCCGTGGCGTTTGAGCCGCCGCCGACGCACGCGACGATGGCGTCGGGCAGTCGCCCCTCGAGCGCGAGGATCTGGCGGCGGGCCTCATGGCCGATCACCGACTGGAAGGTGCGGACCATCTCCGGATAGGGGGCCGGACCGGCGGCGGTGCCGATGATGTAGTAGGTGTCGTCGACGTTGGTGACCCAGTCCCGCAGCGCCTCGTTCATGGCGTCCTTGAGGGTGGCCGCGCCCGAGGTCACGGGACGCACTTCCGCGCCCAGCAGGTTCATGCGGAACACGTTGGGCTTCTGCCGCTCGACGTCGACCGCGCCCATGTAGACGACGCAGGGCAGGCCGAAGCGGGCGCAGACGGTGGCGCTGGCGACGCCGTGCTGGCCGGCGCCGGTCTCGGCGATGATCCGGGTCTTGCCCATCCGCCGGGCCAGCAGGATCTGGCCCATGCAGTTGTTGATCTTGTGCGCGCCGGTGTGGTTCAGGTCCTCGCGCTTCAGATAGATCTTCGCGCCGCCGAAATGCGCGGTCAGCCGCTCGGCGAAATAGAGCGGGCTCTCACGACCGACGTAGTATTTCAGGAAGGAGTCCAGCTCGGCCTGGAACGCCGGGTCCGCCTGGGCCGCCCGATAGGCGGCGTCCAGCTCGTGCACCAGCGGCATCAGGGTTTCCGGGACATAGCGGCCGCCATGCTCGCCGAACCGCCCCTGGGCGTCGGGATAGGCCGAGTAGTCGTTCGCCCGACTGGAGGGGGGGCGGCCAGATGGCGGGGCGGGCGCGTTCACGGAAAAGCTGCTCTTCAGGCGCGACGGACGGCGTCCAGAAACGCCGTGATCAAGGCCGGGTCCTTTAAGCCGGGACCGCGTTCCACGCCAGAGGAAACGTCCACCAGGGGGGCGCCGGCGGCGCTGGCCGCCTCGGCGACGTTCCACGGATCGAGGCCCCCGGCCAGGAACCAGGGCCGCCGGAAGCGCCGTCCGGCCACCAGGCTCCAGTCGAAGGCGCGACCGGCGCCGCCGGGCAGGACGGCGTCCTTCGGCGGCTTGGCGTCGAACATCAGGTGCTGCACGACGCTCTCATAGGCGGCCGCGACGTCGAGGTCGCAGGGCTCGGCGACCGGCAGCGCCTTGATGATTCCGCAGCCCGAACGGACCGCGATCTCGCGCGCCCGCGACGGGGTCTCGCGGCCGTGCAACTGGATCAGGTCGGGCCTAAGCCCGCGAGCGACCTCCTCGACCTGGTCATCGGAGGGATCGACCAGCAGGGCGACCACCCGGGCGCGCTGGCGCGCCGGCTCGGCCAGCCGGGCCGCCGCCGCCAGGTCTAGGTTGCGCGGGCTCTTCGGGAAGAACACGAAGCCCAGCCAGCCGGCGCCGCCGTCCAGCGCCGCCCGCGCCGCTTCGGGGGTGGAAATCCCGCAGATCTTCGCCTTCAGCGTCATGCGGCGGATTAGGGGCGCCACGGCGTGGGCTGCAAGCCCCCTGCACCACTTCGTGGGTCCGCATTCCCCGATAGCGGAGGAAAATCGAGGCTGCACCCACCGCTCCCACCCTCTCGGCGAGGGGGACCCGAAGGGTGGAAGGGGCCGCGGCGACGTCGGGAACACGCCCACGCCGCCGCCCGTTGTCGTGGGATTTCAGGAGAACCGACATGCCCCAAGCCCAAGGCGGAAGCTCGTTCGGCCGACTCGCCACCGGCGCTGCGCTCGGCCTTTTCGCCGGCCTCGCCCTGCCGCACGCCCGCAAGGCGGTGATGCAGGGCCCCTCGATCGCCGCCGGCGACTGGGTCGACGCCCTGACCGCCGAGCATCGGCTGGTCGAGAAGAGTTTCGAGGCGCTGCTGGCGACCCGCAACGACGAGATGGCCAAGCGCGAGTTGCTGCTGACCAAGATCGGGTACGCCCTGACCAAGCATGCGATCGAGGAAGAGAACGTCATCTATCCGGCGCTCGCCGAGGCGGGCCACGAGGAGGCGCACCGCCTGATCGACGACCACGGCCACGTGAAGACCTTCATCTACGACCTGCGGCGCATCTCCTCGACCGACCCGGCCTGGATCGGCCGGGCGCGCGAGTTCTGGACCGCCCTGCAGACGCACGTGCGTGAAGAGGAGACCGAGATCTTCCCCCGCTTCCGCGAGGAATTGAGCCGCGACGAAAACGCCCAGCTAACCAAGATGATGAACTGGGAAGGCTTCAAGGCGGCTTAGGACGCGCCAGGCCTGGCCGATCAGTGCCGCGTCGGGCCTTCGTCGCGGACAGCCTGGGCTTTCAACAGGTCGCGGATCTCGCCCAGCAGGGCTTCCTGCGGCGGCGGCGCGGCCTCCTCCCCCGCCGGGCGCTCGGCCTCGCGGCGGCGGATCATGTTCACGCCCTTGACCAGCAGGAACACCACCCAGGCGACGATCACGAACTTGATCAGGGTGTTCAGGAAAGCGCCGTACTGGATCGCGACCAGTTCGTTGAGCTTGGTGGCCGGGTCGTCGGGCTTCAGCACCCATTGCAGGTGCGAGAAGTCGATGCCCGAGAGCAGCAGGCCGACCGGAGGCATGACGATCTGGTCGACCAGGCTTTTGACGATGTCGTTGAACGCCGCGCCGATGATCACGCCCACGGCGAGGTCGATGACATTGCCGCGCGCGATGAATTCGCGGAACTCGCCCAGGATCGGCACCTTGCGCTCGAGCAAGGCGACCTCCTTCGGGACGCTGACCACGACTGGCCTATTCGTCGGTGGCGTTGAGCCGCTCGCGCAGCTCCTTGCCGCTCTTGAAGAAGGGCACGTGCTTGGCGCGCACGTCCACCGGCTCGCCGGTGCGCGGATTGCGGCCGGCGCGGGCGTCACGCGAGCGCACCGACAGCGCGCCGAAGCCGCGCAGCTCGACCCGGCCGCCCTCTTCCAGCGCCGCGATCATCCGCTCCAGGATCACCCCCACCACGCGCTCGATGTCGCGCTGGGTGAGGTGCGGGTTCTCTTCGGCGAGTTTGGCGATCAGTTCAGACTTGATCATTGGGCCCTTCGGTCCACAAGCGGCGCGACCATGGGCGACTCCGTTTTGGGTTTCAAGGCGGAAAGCAGCTGGTCTGAGTTAATGCAGAGCTTCTTTGACGGGCGGCTTGTGGCGACCTTAAGGCGAGCCGCCCCGCCGCCGCTGCAACCGCCGAAATACGAGAAAGCCCCGCCCGGCGAACCGGACGGGGCGCTCTGTCGTCGCATAGCTCGGCCGGACGCGCCGGCCGAAGCTCTTAGTCCTTCTGGGCCTTCTCGCGCAGAGCCGCGCCCAGGATGTCGCCGAGCGAGGCGCCGCTGTCGGAGGAGCCGAACTGTTCGATGGCTTCCTTCTCTTCGGCCATCTCGAGCGCCTTGACCGACAGCGAGACGCGGCGCGCGGCCTTGTCCACGTTGGTGATCTGGGCGTCGAGACGATCGCCGACGGCGTAGCGCTCGGGGCGCTGGTCGGCGCGGTCGCGGCTCAGGTCAGACTTGCGGATGAAGGCCGAGACCGGCGCCGCCTCGTCGCCGAACCTCACCTCGATGCCGCCCGAGGTGACCTCGGTGACGGTGCAGGTGACGGTCTGGCCCTTGCGGTAGACGTCGCCGGCCATCGGGTCGCCCGACAGCTGCTTGATGCCCAGCGAGATGCGTTCCTTCTCGACGTCGACGTCGAGCACGCGGGCCTTGACCATCTCGCCCTTGGTGTAGCGCGCGATGGCTTCTTCGCCCGGCGTCGACCAGTCGAGGTCGGACAGGTGCACCATGCCGTCGATGTCGTTGTCGAGCCCGACGAACAGGCCGAACTCCGTGGCGTTCTTGACTTCGCCTTCGACGGTCGAGCCGATCGGATGGGCTTCCAGGAAGGACTCCCACGGGTTCTGCATCGCCTGCTTCAGGCCGAGCGAGACGCGGCGCTTGGACGGATCGACGTCCAGGACGACCACTTCCACTTCCTGGCTGGTGGAGACGATCTTGCCCGGGTGGACGTTCTTCTTGGTCCAGGACATCTCGGACACGTGGACCAGGCCCTCAACGCCCGCTTCCAGCTCCACGAAGGCGCCGTAGTCGGTGATGTTGGTGATGCGGCCGGTGAACTTGGCGCCGACCGGGTACTTGGCTTCGACGCCGTCCCAGGGGTCGGACTGCAGCTGCTTCATGCCGAGCGAGATGCGCTGGGTGTCCGGGTTGATCTTGACGATCTGCACCTTGACCGTGTCGCCCACCGCCAGCACCTGGCTCGGGTGGTTGACGCGCTTCCAGCTCATGTCGGTGACGTGAAGCAGGCCGTCGATGCCGCCGAGGTCGACGAACGCGCCGTAGTCGGTGATGTTCTTGACCACCCCTTCGCGGACTTCACCCTCGACCAGCTGGCTGACCAGCTCGGTGCGCTGTTCGGCGCGGGCCTCCTCGAGGATCGCGCGACGGGAAACGACGATGTTGCCGCGCGGGCGGTCCATCTTCAGGATCGCGAAAGGCTGCTCGCGGCCCATCAGCGGGCCGACGTCGCGCACCGGACGGATGTCGACTTGCGAACCCGGCAGGAAGGCCGAGGCGCCGCCGAGGTCGACGGTGAAGCCGCCCTTCACGCGCCCGACGATGGCGCCCATCACCGGCTCATTGCGCTCGTAGACCGCTTCCAGGCGGGTCCAGGCTTCTTCGCGGCGGGCCTTGTCGCGGCTGATGACCGCCTCGCCCATGGCGTTTTCGACGCGCTCGAGGAAGACCTCGACCGTGTCGCCGACCTTCAGCGTGACCTTGCCGTCGTCGCCGCCGAACTCCTTCAGCGAAACCCGGCCCTCGGTCTTGAGGCCCACGTCGATGATGGCGAAGTCCTTCTCGATGGCCACGACCTTGCCGTGGACCACTTGGCCTTCCATGAAGTCGCGTCCGCCGAGGGACTCGTCGAGCAGGGCGGAAAAGTCGTCCCGCGTCGGGTTCAGGCTCATATCGTCAGCCATGTTTTCTTTCGTCTTCGAATGACCGAGGGTGCGGTCGCCAGAGGCGGACCCGCGGAGTCCTCGCGTCGGGTTGGAGGTTGAACCGAAGAAGCGGGAGTCCCGCCGTCGTTGTCTTTGCCCGCGGCTGCCGAAGGGAAAGGCGCGGTTGGATTGCCCACCGGAGCGGCCCCTTAGGAAGCCATCCAGCGGGCTCGCGCCGCCTCGATGATGCGGCGGGCCGCATCGGTGGCCTGTTCTATAGTCATTTCCGAGGTGTCCAGCAAGGCGGCGTCGGGCGCGGGCCTCAGGGGCGCCGCCTGGCGGCCGCTGTCGCGGGCGTCGCGTGTGCGGATGTCGGCGAGCACCTCTTCGAACGCGACATGCTCGCCCTGGCCGGTCAGTTGCTTCCAGCGCCGCTCGGCGCGCACCTCCGGCGAGGCGGTGACGTAGAGCTTCGCCGGGGCTTCGGGGGCGATCACCGTGCCGATGTCGCGGCCGTCGAGCACCGCGCCGGCCGGCTGGGCGGCGAAGCCGCGCTGGAAGGCCAGGAGAGCGGCGCGCACCTGCGGATGCACCGCCACCTGGCTCGCCGCCTCGCCGGCCGCGCGCGTGCGGAAGGCCGGGTCGTCGAGCCGGTCGGCGGCGAGCCCGGCGGCGATCTGCGCCGTCGCCTCCGGGTCGTCCAGATTCTCGCCGGCACGCTGCGCGAGCACCCCCACCGCGCGATAGAGCAGTCCGGTGTCGAGCACCGGGAGGCCATAAGCCGCGCCCAGTCGGGTCGCCAGGGTCCCCTTGCCCGACGCCGCGGGACCGTCAACGGCGATGACGAAGCCGCTCATCCCCTCTCCCTCTCCGCTTCGCGGGGGGAGAGGAGATTTCCGCGGCCTCATCACGCCGCCGCCTCCTCGATCTGGCCGCCGAGGCCCTGCATCATCTGCACGAAGCCGGGGAAGCTGGTGGCGATCATGCCCGGCTCGTCGACCGACACCGGCTGTTCGGCGGCCTGGCCGAGGATCAGGTGCGACATGGCGATGCGGTGGTCGCCGTGGGTGGCCACCCGGGCGCCGCCGCGGACCCGGCCCGCCCCCGCCACCGTCAGATGCTCCGGGCCTTCCTCGACCTCGACGCCGCAGGCCGCGAGGCCCGCGGCCATCAGGGCGATGCGGTCACTCTCCTTCACCCGCATCTCGCCGATGCCGCGCATCACTGTGCGGCCGATGGCGAAGGCCGCGGCCACCGCCAGGATCGGGTACTCGTCGATCATCGAAGGCGCGCGCTCCGGCGGCACCTCGACCCCCTGCAACTCCGAATGCCGGGCCGTGACGTCGGCGACGGTCTCGCCGCCCTCGTCGCGCACATTGGTCACCGCAAGGTCGGCCCCCATCTCGCCCAGAGTGTCGAGCAGGCCGATGCGCAGGGCGTTCAGCAGCATGCCTTCGACCGTCACCTCCGAGCCCGGGGTGATCAGGGCGGCGACCAGCGGGAAGGCCGCCGAGGACGGATCGCCCGGCACCCGCACCTTGGCGCCGGTCAGCCGCTGCCCGCCGGCCAGCACGATCCGCCGTCCGCCGCCGGCCTCACTCACCTCGACCTCCGCCCCGAAGGCGCGCAGCATCCGCTCGGTGTGGTCGCGGGTGGCTTCCGGCTCGATCACCTCGGCGCCGCCCTCGGCGTGCAGGCCCGCCAGCAGCACCGCCGACTTCACCTGCGCCGAGGGCTCCGGCAGCCGGTAGGCGATGCGCCTCAGCCGGCCGCCCTGCAGCGTCAGCGGCAGGCGTCCGCCGGCGCGGGCGATCCAGCTCGCGCCCATTTCGCCGAGCGGTTTCAGCACCCGGTTCATCGGCCGGCCGCGCAGGGAGGCATCGCCGGTGAAGGTCGCCGCCAGGTCGAAGCCTGCAGCCGCGCCCATGATCAGCCGCACGCCGGTGCCGGCGTTGCCGCAGTCGACCACGTCGACCGGCTCGGCGAAGCCGCCGCGCCCGTCGATCCGCCAGCAGCCGCCGCCGGCCGCACCTGGGCCCAGGCGCTCGACGCCGGCGCCGAAGCTGGCCATCGCCGCGGCGGTCCGCTTGACGTCATCGCCCTCCAGCAACCCCTCGACCTCGGTGACCCCGCAGGCCAGCGCGCCGAGAATCAGTGCGCGGTGAGAGATCGACTTGTCGCCGGGAGCCCGCACGCGACCCCGCAAGGGACCTGCCCGCGTGGCGGTCAAAGCCGCCGCCGTCATTGTCAAAACCGGGCCTCCGGAGGCGTTTGCACAGAAGAGGGGGATTGCTTTGACAGCGGTGTTCGTGCGTGGCAAGTGAGCGCGCTTCAAGAAACACCGCCGTTTAGAGGTCGCGCCTTTGGCCAATCCTGAACTGGGCAACAAGCAAATTTGCCCGCAATGCCAAGCGAAGTTCTACGACCTGAACAAGCGTCCGGCTCACTGCCCCAAGTGCGCCGCCGAGTTCGATCCTGACGAGGCGGTTCGCAACCGCCGCGTCCGGGCGCGCGCCATCACGCCCGACACCGAGGCGGATGACGAGCGTCCGAGCCAGGTGCTGGCGGACGACGCCGAGGCCGAGGACGAAGAAGAGATCGCCACGCCGGAGCTCGACGAGGTGGTCGACGAACCGCTGGTCGCCGACGACGACGAGGATGCGGCCGAGCCCGGCGTCAGCCCGGTGGCCGACGACCTTGGCGAGTTCTCCGACGACGAGGACGTCGAGGAAGCCGACGACGTTCCGTTCCTCGAAGAGGACGAGGACGACGACTTCGACGACAGCGAACTCGACGGCCTCCCGGGCGAGGGCGACGACGACTAAGACGGGCTTTGGCGGGGGGCGAAAAAATGTCTCCCGCCGGGCTTGATCCCGCGGAACGGTTTGAATAGGTTCCGCGCCTCTTCGGGGCGGCGACGCTCCAGAGACCCGAGACCCCGGGGCTATAGCTCAGTTGGTAGAGCGCTTGAATGGCATTCAAGAGGTCAGCGGTTCGACTCCGCTTAGCTCCACCATGAAGGCCCGCCGGTAACCCCGTCGGGCCTTCGCCTTTTCTGGATGCGGTCGCCGCCCCGGGGACAAGCTTCGTCATCCATGGCCAGTGGCCAAGCTGGCTCGGTCCCATCTCTTCGCGGTGTTCGGAACGCCGGCCGCCGCCTGGCGTTGATCGGCCATTCCGCCAGCCGAAGCGAAGGAGGCGCGCCATGCACGCCCAGCAGATGATCGTCACCCATCCGCAGGTGCGCGGCCAGACCAGCGACTCGCTGATCCGTTGCATCGAGGACTGCTACGACTGCGCGCAGACCTGCACGGCCTGCGCCGACGCCTGCCTCGGCGAACCGATGCTGCAGCAGATGACCCAGTGCATCCGCACCTGCCTCGACTGCGCCGACGTCTGCGCCGCCATGGGCGCCCTGGCCACCCGGCGCACCGGGTCGAACGCCAGCCTGGTCGCCCATATGCTGCAGGCCTGCGAAGACGCCTGCCGGATCTGCGCCCGCGAGTGCGAGCGTCACGCCGAGGCGATGCCGCATTGCCGGATCTGCGGCGAAACCTGCCGCCGCTGCGAAGCCGCCTGCCGCGAGGCCGCCGCGTCGCTCGGCCCGACCTTGCAGTAGCCCTCGGTGGCCGCGCTCAGCGCGAAGCCCGTTCCAGCAGCTGGATCAGCTCGGCGGCCTTCTCGCGCTGGGCGTGCTTGTCGCCGCTGATGATGGCGCCCTCGATGCAGTGGCCGAGGTGCTGCTTGAGGATCTCGCCTTCGACCCGGGCGAGCGCGGCCCGCGCCGCCTGCAGCTGGGTGAGGATGTCGATGCAGTAGCGGTCGTCTTCGACCATGCGGGCGATCCCGCGCACCTGGCCTTCGATGCGGTTGAGCCGCCCCAGCAGCTTCGGCTTATCGTGATGGTCCATCGACGCACTCCGTCGGCCGAGAGGCGAACCGCGTCCACAGACAATATGGGCCTGTGGGGTAATTGCCAATATGCCCCCCCAGGGTATATCTCCCTCTCGCGGAGGAGCCTGCCATGACCGAGCCCGCCCATTCCCACGCCGGGTGTCGTCACGGACACGCCCCCGCGGATGACAAGGCGCGCGATCCGGTCTGCGGGATGAGGGTGGATCCGGCGACGACGCCGCACCATGCCGAGCACGCCGGGCGCGACTTCCACTTCTGCTCGGCCGGCTGCCGAGCCAGGTTCGTCGCCGAACCGGCAAGATATCTCGCGACCGAGCGCGCGCCTGCGGCGCCTGCGGCTCCGGCCGGGACGATCTACACCTGTCCGATGCATCCGCAGATCCGGCAGGTTGGACCCGGCGCCTGCCCGATCTGTGGCATGGCGCTGGAGCCGGAGCTGGTCGCCGCCGAGCCGCAGGCCAATCCCGAGCTGGCCGACATGACCTGGCGGCTGTGGGCGGCGGCGGCGCTGACCCTGCCGGTGTTCGCCCTGGAGATGGCCGGCCACCTCTTCGGCCTGCACGGCCTGCCGCCCACGGTGTCCAACTGGGTGCAGCTGGCGTTGGCCACCCCGGTGGTGCTCTGGGCGGGCGCCCCCTTCTTCGCCCGCGGCTGGGCCTCGCTAACGAGCCGCAACCTCAACATGTTCACCCTGATCGCCATGGGAGTCGGCGTGGCCTGGCTCTACAGCCTGGTCGCCGTCCTGGCGCCGCAGGTCTTCCCGGCGGCCTTCCGCGGCCACGACGGCTCGGTGGCTGTCTACTTCGAAGCCGCCGCGGTGATCACCACCCTGGTGCTGGTGGGCCAGGTGCTGGAGCTGCGCGCCCGCGCCCAGACGTCCGGCGCGATCCGCGCCCTGCTGGCGCTGGCGCCCCGGACGGCGCGACGGGTCCGCGACGACGGGACGGACGAAGCCATCGAGCTGGGCGAGATCCAGGTCGGCGACCGCCTGCGCGTCCGCCCCGGCGAGAAAGTCCCGGTCGACGGCGTCCTGCTCGACGGCCCGGTCGCCGTCGACCAGTCGATGGTCACCGGCGAGTCGATGCCGGTCACCAAGGAGGCCGGCGACAAGGTGGTCGGCGGCTCGCTCAACAAGACCGGCTCCTTCCTGATGCGCGCCGAGCGGGTCGGCGCCGACACCCTGCTGGCGCGCATCGTCCAGATGGTCGCCCAGGCCCAGCGCAGCCGCGCCCCGATCCAGCGGATGGCCGACCGGGTGGCCGGCTGGTTCGTGCCGGCGGTGCTGAGCATCGCGGCCCTGGCCTTCGTCGGCTGGGCGGCGCTCGGCCCGGAGCCGCGCATGGCCTATGCGATCGTCGCCGCCGTCTCGGTGCTGATCATCGCCTGCCCCTGTGCGCTCGGCCTCGCCACGCCGATGTCGATCATGGTGGGCGTCGGCCGCGGGGCCCACGCCGGCGTCCTGGTCAGGAACGCCGAGGCGCTCGAACGGCTGGAGGCGATCGACACCCTGGTGGTCGACAAGACCGGCACCCTCACCGAAGGCCGCCCGGCGGTGACCGCCATCCGGCCGAGCCCCGGCCAGGACGAGGCCGAGCTGCTCAGGTTCGCCGCCAGCCTGGAGCGCGGCAGCGAACATCCGCTGGCCGACGCCATCGTCCGCGCCGCCGTCGAGCGCAACCTGCCGCTCTCGGAACCCGCCGAGTTCACGTCGCCGGTCGGCCGCGGCGTCAGCGGCCTGGTCGACGGGCGGCGGGTGGCGCTGGGCGCGGAGCGCTACCTCGGCGAACTGGGCGTCGACGTCTCCGGCCTGGCCGACACGGCGGCCTCCCTGCGGGGCGACGGCGCGACGGCGATCTTCCTGGCGCTCGATGGGCAGGTGGCGGGCGCCTTCGGCATCGCCGACCCGATCAAGGCCACCACGCCGGCGGCGGTGAAGGCGCTGCAGGCGGCCGGCGTGCGGCTGGTGATGCTGACCGGCGACAACCGCGCCACCGCCCAGGCGGTCGCCCGGCGGTTGGGCATCGCCGAGGTCGAGGCCGAGGTGCTGCCGCAGGACAAGGCGGCGGTCGTCGAACGCCTGCGCCGGGAGGGCCGGCGCGTGGCCATGGCCGGCGACGGGGTGAACGACGCCCCGGCGCTGGCCGCCGCCGAGGTCGGCGTGGCGATGGGCGGCGGCGCCGACGTGGCGATCGAGAGCGCCGGCGTCACCCTGCTGGGCGGCGACCTCGCGGCCCTGGTGCGGGCGCGACGGCTGTCCCGGGCGGTGATGGCCAACATCCGCCAGAACCTCGCTTTCGCCTTCGCCTACAATGCGCTCGGCGTACCGATCGCCGCGGGGGCGCTCTACCCCGGGCTCGGCCTGGTGCTGTCGCCGCAGCTCGCAGCCCTGGCCATGGCGCTGTCCTCGGTGAGCGTGATCGCCAATGCGCTGCGCCTGCGAAGCGTCAAGCTGGACGGCTGACGGCGCAGCATTGCGAACCCCGGCCGCAACCCCCACATATCGAAGGTCCGGCCGAGCTGCGCCGCTACCGGGCGGCCCGGCCGGAGAGTCGCTTCCGTTGAGGACTCTTCGCGCATGAACCGGTCGATCGTTTTCGACAGCCCTTTCCTGCTGGGCTTCGAGCACACCCGCAGTCTGATCGAGCGCGCGGCCAAGGCCGCCGCCGAAAGCTATCCGCCCTACAATGTAGAGGACTGCGGCGATGGCAGCCTGCGAATCACCCTGGCCGTCGCGGGCTTCACGCCCGACCAGCTCAGCGTGACCGTCGAGGACCGCCAGCTGACCATCCAGGGCCGGCGGGACGGGGACCCGGGAAAGCCCGGCGAGGCCTATCTGCACCGCGGCATCGCTGCGCGCGGCTTCATCCGCAGCTTCGTGCTGGCCGATGGGATGGTGGTGGACGGCGCGACGCTGGAGCACGGCCTGCTCCACATCGACCTCGTCCGTCCCGAGCCGGAGAAGCGCGTCACCAACGTGCCGATCCGCACCGCGGGTTGATGCGGAAAAGAGACAGTACAGGGCGTGCGGATCCCCGGCGCCTATCTGATCGGACGGTCGGCTGAACCGGCGCCCGTTCGAAGCGTTCAGTTTTTGGAGGTGGTCATATGACACCGGTATTGACTTCTGAAGCCTTCGCTGCACTCGGCGCGCCGAACTTAGTTTATGTTCGGCCGGTGAAGGCCGCGGAGATCATCGCCAGCGTGCCGTCCGCCCAAGTGCAGGGATTTGATCTCGATCCGGAGCAGACGCTATACGCAGTTCATCGCGCCGACGGCGAACGCTTGGCGGTGCTGACCGATCGCGACGCCGCGGTCGCCGCGGCCCTGGCGCATGAGCTGGCGCCGGTGTCGGTGCACTGACCCATCGACCAACGCCCTATCGGCGAGAGAATAAGCCGGTCGCTTCGAGCGAACCGGCTTTTTCTTGCGCTTCGCCCGGATGCGAGGCGCGCTGTCGGCGATCCCGCCAGAGCCGCTCCGGCTAAGCCGCCGACGACCGCGCGGCGCCGCCGTCCTGCACCAGCAGGGCGTGGACGGCGTCGGCGGTGCGGGCCTGGCGCAGCTGTTGGCGCAGGTCGGCCTGCCGCAGCAGCCGCGACACCCGGGCGAGCGCCCGCAGATGCTCCGAGCCGGCGTCGAACGGGGCGAACAGGGCGAAGATCAGGTCGACCGGCTGCTCATCCACCGATTCGAAATTGACCGGCTGGTCCATGCGCAGGAAGACGCCGCGCATTCGCTGCAGCCCTTCGAGGCGCGCATGCGGCACCGCCACCCCATGGCCGACGCCGGTGGAGCCCGCCTGCTCGCGCTCCGAAAGCGCATCGAGAATCTCCGGCGCGTCGATGGCCAGGCTGCGCGCCGCGATCTCGGCGACCACCGCCAGGACCTGACGCTTGTTGGCCGCGCTGACGCGTAGAGCGATCGCATTGCGATCGAGAAGCTCGCCGATCTGCATGTGTCCCAAACTCATCTGACAGCCCTGCTGAACTAGCAGAGCGCCGTGACGGAACGTCCAAGCGCGGCTAGCTTCCTGCGGTTCCGTCGGTCCCCGCCCCGTTGGAATTTTTTGTCCGTTCCGGATCTATCCAGCCGATGTTGCCATCGGCGCGGCGGTATACCACGGACAATCCTTCGTGTGCGGCGTTTCGGAACACGATTGCCTGGGCTTCGGTCAAGTCCAGCTGCATCACCGCCATCGAGACGGTCATGGTCCGCACCGGGGTCTCGGTTTCGGCGATGACCATCGGTTCCGGGAAGGCGTCGGCAGCCTCGTCGGGCTCGGCGTCCGCCTCGTCCTCTTCGAAGTCGGTCGGCTGCAGCACGAAATAGGCCGCCGTCTCCTGCTGCTTGGCCAGGGCCTGCAGGTGGTGGTCCTTCAGCCGCTTCTTATAGCGCCGGACCCGCTTCTCCATCTTCGACACCGCCGCATCCACCGCCATGTAGGCGTCGCCGCCGAGGCCGTGGGTGGTCAGCTGCAGGCCGGAGGCCAGGGTGACCGCGCAATCGACCTTGAAGGAGTGGCCTTCACGACTGACGACCACGTCGGCGCCGCCGCCGCGGTCGAAGTATTTGCCGATGCTGGTGGAGAGTTCGTTGGCGACCCGCGTCCGCAGAGCATCGCCGACGTCGACATGTTTGCCAGTGACTTGGACTTGCATGGCTCCATGAACGCGCCTGCGAGCCGATGGTGTCAAGCCAATGCGAAGGCCGAAAGCCCGACGCGCAACAGGGCGCCGACGAGGTTGGCGGCCAGGACCAGGACGCCGATGCTGGCCGCGGCGAACGCATAGCCGGCCATGGCCACCACCCCGTCGCGCTGGATCAGCGCCAGCGAGAAGACGCTCACCGTGGCGGCCGGCAACATGTTGCCGAGCGGGATCGGCAGGATCAGGACGAAGGCGAAGACTGTGCAGATCAGCCCCATCAGCCGCCGCCCCTGGCGGCCGACGACGAAACCCAGCCGCGGTCGCGACACCGCCTCCATGCGCCGCAGCCACGGCGCCATGCGCTCGAGCACCCGGCGCAGCTGCGGCATGGCCAGCCGCCGCTCGCGCAGCTTGCGGGGCAGCCACGGCGCCGGCTGGTCGAACAGCAGCTGCGGCGAGAGCAGCAGCAACGGCGCGCCGAACACCGTCGTGGCGCCCGGCGGCAACGGCAGGGCGCAGGCCAGGCCGAACACCAGGATCAGTCCGGCCAGGGCGCTGGCCCCGAAGGCGTCGACGAGCTCGCCAAGGCTCATCGTCGCGGCCTCGCTGCGGGCGAGGTCGCAGACCACCTGGGAGAGCGGTCGGTCGTGGAGATCGGAGGTGGCCATCGTCGGATCAGATGGGCGCAAGCCGGCCCGACGCCAAGTGACGTTTGTCAGACGGCCTGTTTGAGCATGCGCCGGCGCTCCACGGACGAGGGGATGCGCATGGCCTCGCGGTATTTGGCGACCGTGCGCCGGGCGATGTCGACGCCCGCCTCCTTGAGGATCTCGACGATGCGGTCGTCGGAGTGCACGTCGCGCTCGCTGGCCTCGGCCTCGATCAGCTGGCGGATGCGGTGGCGGACGCTCTCGGCCGAATGCGATTCGCCGCCCTCGGTGGCGTTGATCGCCGAGGTGAAGAAGAACTTCATCTCGAACAGGCCGCGCGGGGTGCCGATGTATTTGTTGGACGTCACCCGGCTGACGGTGGACTCGTGCATGCCGATCGCATCGGCCACGGTCTTCAGGTTCAGCGGCCGCAGGTGCTCGACGCCAAAGGCCAGGAAGGCGTCCTGCTGGCGGACGATTTCCGAGGAGACCTTGAGAATGGTCTTGGCGCGCTGGTCGAGGCTTTTCACCAGCCAGCTGGCCTGGGCCATGCAGTCGGAGACGAAGGTCTTCTCCTGGTCCGAGCGGGCCCCGGCGCTGACGCGGGCGTGGTAGCGCTGGTCGACCAGCAGCCGGGGCAAGGTCTCGCTGTTCAGCTCGACCAGCCACAGCCCGCCCGAGCCTTCGCGCACATAGACGTCCGGAGTGATCGGCTGGGCCGGCTCGCCGCCGAAGGCCGCACCAGGGCGTGGCGTCAGCGCCTTCAGCTCGGCGATCATCTCCCGCAGGTCCTCGTCGTCGACCTCGCAGGCGCGCTTCAGCGCGGCGAAGTCGCGGCGGGCCAGCAACTGCAGATTGTCCAGCAGGGCGTCCATCGCCGGATCGAAGCGGTTGCGGTCCTTCAGCTGCAGCATCAGACACTCGCGCAGGTCGCGCGCGCCGACGCCGGTCGGCTCGAAGCCGTGGACGGTGGCGAGCACCCGCTCGACCCGCTCCAGCGGGCAGCCCAGCCGCTCGGCGACCTCGTCGAGGTCGAGGCGCAGGTAGCCGCCCTCGTCGATCCCGTCGATCAGCACGCTGGCGATCGCCGCCTCGGCCGGCGTCAGGCCGGCGACGGCGAGCTGGTCGTGCAGGTGGTCGGCGAGGGTGAGCTCGCGGCTCAGCATCTCCTCCAGCCCATCCGGCGCGCCGTCGAAGCCGCCGCCGGATCCGGCCCGCGACCAGTCGATCGCGCCGCCCGCGTCGGCGGCCGGCTGCGGGGCGTCGCCGGTGGCCCGCTCGCCCGGCGAGACCTCGTCATAGGCGGCGTCGAGATCTGCGCGGGCTTCGGAGTCGGCGGCGGTCTCCACCGCCGCCGGCTCGCCGGCCTCGACCTGGGCGTCCGGCTCCCGCTCGGCCTCGTCGCGGGCGAGCAGCGGATTGCGCTCCAGCTCGGCCTCGACGAACGCCTCGAGCTCGAGATTCGACAGCTGCAGCAGCTTGATAGCCTGCTGCAGCTGCGGCGTGATGACCAGACCCTGGCCCTGCCGAAGCTCTAAACGTGCGCCAAGCGCCAAACCCGCCCCCTCTGGCCTGTTTCTTGCTGGAGGCTAGCCGGGCCTTTCCCACCGATTGGTTAATTGCCGCCGGCGTCATGCCGCCGCTGAGTGCTGGGACGCCCTCTGTCCCCAGGGAAATTGCGGATAGAACTCGCCCATCATGCGATCCGCATAGGCGACCAGCCGGTCGCACCGCTCCGCCTGCCGGCGCAGGGGTGATTCGAAGAACGGGGTCAGCAGGAAGGCCAGCATGGCGAAAGCCGTGGCGTCGGCGCCGCAGGGCCGCGCCCCGAACAGGTAGGACTGCTCGCCCAGCACCGTGTCCAGGGCCGCCAGCGAGCGGGTCGCCAGCGCCAGCATCTCCGGCTCGGTGTGCCGCGTGACCCCCACGGCGTGGACCGCCCCGCGCACCCGCTCGAGCACCTGGTCGCGGACCAGGTCGGGGGCGCCGTCGAAGAAGTGCGCGGGACCCTTGGCGAAGTTGTCGGGCGTCAGCCAGCGCGCCTGGACGCCGAACCAGCAGAGGTGGTTCTCCAGCATCCGCTCCAGCGCCCAGGCCTCGGCGCGCTGGCGCGCGGTCAGGCCTTCATCGAAGTCGAGGCCGAAGCTCCGCTCGAGATAGCCGCGGATGAAGGTCGAATCGCCGATCCGCTGGCCGTCATGCTCGATGAACGGCACCTGCCCCTTAGGCGCCTCCTGCGGCCTGGCGCGCTCCTTGCGGTAGGCGAGCGCCGCCATCTTCAGCTGGACCTCGGACTTGGTCACATAGGGGCTCGTCTCCGGCAGGCCGAAGCCCTCGCCAGCGCCGTAGAGGATGATCATCGTGCGTCTCCCGTGTCTTGACAGGGCGGGAGACTAAGCGGCCTCTGCCGCCACCATTCTGTCAGCAGCCCGGCGGCAGGAACGATGCGACGCGCGGACCGGCTCTTCCAGATCGTCCAGGTGCTGCGGCGAAGCCGCCGGCCGATCACTGCGGAGGCGATTGCGCAGGAACTCGAAACCTCGAAGCGCACCATCTATCGCGACATCGCCGACCTGATCGGCCAGCGCATGCCGATCCGCGGCGAAGCCGGCGTCGGCTACGTGCTGGAGGACGGCTTCGACATGCCGCCGCTGATGCTGACGCCGGAGGAGATCGAGGCCGCGGTGCTGGGCGCCCAGTTCGTCGCCCAGCGCGGCGATCCCGGCCTGGCGCGGGCCGCCGAGGATCTGCTGGCGAAGATCCACACGGTAATCCCCGACCGCCTGCGGCCGCTGGTGGTGGAGCCTTCCATCCGCGCGGGGCCGACCCGCGAGCGGGCGGTCGACGGGCTCGACATGGCTGCGGTCAGGGGCGCGATCCGCGAAGCCCGCAAGTTGCGGCTCAACTACAGCGACGAACAGGGCCGAGCCAGCCTGCGCACCGTCTGGCCATTCGCCGTCGGCTATTTCGAGACCACCCGCCTGCTGCTCGCCTGGTGCGAACTGCGCGGCGACTTCCGCAGCTTCCGCACCGACCGGGTGCTGGCCGCCGACTTCCTCGACGAGCCCTACCCCGAACGCCCGGCGCGCCTGCGGGCGCAGTGGTCGAAACTGCAAGCCCGGCGCCGGGCAGAGCGCGAGGCGGCGGGCGGCGACGCATCGCGCTAGGACTCTTCAGGCGAGCTGTTTGGACATATGGACGGCGACCCCGCCGTTCAGCGCTTCTTCGCAGTCGACCTGGTAGCCGAGCGACGCATAGAGCCGAAGGTTTTCGGCGAAACGCTTGTTGGTGTAGAGCCGGCAACCTCTCAGGCCGGACGACGCCGCCAGCTCCTCGGCCGCCGCGAGCAGCCTGCGGCCGAGGCCACGCCGCTGGAAGGCCGGACGGACCGCCACGTTCTCGATCAGCAGGTATTCGTCCTTCGCGACCGTCTCTATCAGCGCGGCCAGGTCAGCGCCGACGTACAGCAGGTCGAAGCGGTGGCGCAGGACCGCTCGCGAATAGTCGATCCGCATTGGCAAGGGTTCGCGCCCGATCACCTCGACCCACTTCGCATAGGCTTCGCGGGTCAGCGCGCCGATGGCTTGGGCGTCGGCGGCGTCGGCGATCCGCAAGCTCACCGCCGGGTTCATATGACGATCGAGACCGCCGGGCGCGTTCCGCGGACCCGGGCCTCAGGTAAACCGGTCGCCGAGGTAGACGCGGCGCACTTCGGGGTCGTCGACGATTTCGTCGGGGCGGCCTTCGAACAGCACCTCGCCGGCGTGGATGATCGAGGCGCGGTCGATGATGTCGAGCGTCTCGCGCACATTGTGGTCGGTGATCAGGATGCCGATGTCGCGGGTCTTCAGATAGGTGATCACCTCACGGATATCGGCGATCGCCAGCGGGTCGATGCCGGCGAACGGCTCGTCGAGCAGCATGAAGGAGGGCTCGGACGCCAGCGCCCGGGCGATCTCGACGCGCCTGCGCTCGCCGCCGGAGAGCGACACCGCCGGGGCGTTGCGCAGGTGCTCGATATGCAGCTCCTCGAGCAGCTCGGTCACCGTCTGGCGGGCCTTCTTGCGGTCCTTCTGGCGCAGCTCGACCACCGCCATGACGTTCTCGCCCACCGTCATGCCGCGGAAGATCGAGGTCTCCTGCGGCAGGTAGCCCACGCCCATGCGGGCGCGCTGGTACATCGGCTGGGAGGTGATGTCCTCGCCGTCGAGGTAGATGGCGCCGTAGTCGGCCGGCACCAGGCCGGTGATCATGTAGAAGCAGGTCGTCTTGCCGGCGCCGTTGGGGCCGAGCAGGCCCGCCACCTCGCCACGGGCGAGGCGCAGGGACACGCCTTTGACCACCGGCCGGCCGCGGAACGACTTGCCGATGTTGTCGACCACCAGGCCTTCGCCGACGAGGCCGGGCAGCGAGGGGAAGCGTTCCTGCTTCAAGGGATCTCCTGCGGGTCTCGCCTAGCGCTGCGAAGCGGCGGGCGTATTGGAGGACTTCGGATAAAACACGCCCCGCGGCCGCTCGGCCTTGTTGCGGCCCTTCGCCGAGCCTTCCATATGGCCCTGCCCGGTGCGGGTATTGAAGACCATGCGCGATCCGCGCAGCACATTTTGTCCCTGCGTGGCCACAACGTCACCGGTCACGGTGAGCGTGTCGCTGGTCGCCTCGTAGACCGCGGCGTCGCCGTGCACCTTCTGCTGCGGCGTCACATAATAGACCGAACCGTCGGCGCGCATGCGAATCAGGTCGCCACAGGCGCCGGCCTTGCCGCCCGGCTTGACCTGGAAATCGGCGGTCAGGGTGTCGGCCCGCAGCCGGGCGGTGTCCTGCAGCGCCTCGGCGTGGCCGCGCCAGATCGAGGTGCAGCCGCTGTTGACCGTCTCCAGCTCGTCGGCGGTGATGTCCACGGGAGCACTGGAGTTTGTCGCCAGCTGCGCGGCCGCCGGGCCCGCCAGCAGGGCGCCGAGCAACAACGTGCTCAAAGCCAGCGCAGGGCTCCAGGCCAAAGCCGGGCTGGAGGAAACACCGATCCGTCGCATTACGTCGCCCGCTCTCATTTCCGGTCCAGGCGCGTGTGCACCCCGCCCTTGAAGACTACCCGGTCACCTTTGCCGTACACCGCATAGGACTTCGCGTTGATTTCTCCAAGCGACCCTGAGCCCTGAATAGGACCTGAACCGACGACCTCCCCGGTCTTGGTGTCGAACAGCGACGTGGCGGTGTCGAAGGCCCCCTTCGAGCTGACCAGGCGAACCCCGCCGTGCAGGTCCAGCTTGAACTCGCCCTCGTGATAGACCCCCGCGGCCGCCACCAGCCGCAGCGGATCGGGCCCCTGCTCGTCGAGCACCAGCGCCGGATGGTCGAGCAACACCCGCTGATATTCGTGCGGATCGCGCGTCGCGCTCTGGGCGGTGATGACGAAGGCGCGGCCCTTGTCGTCGCGGCCGACGAAGCGGGGGTTCACCAGCCGGATCGGGGCCGAGGTCTCCCGCGGCTGCACCGGCTGAGCGGTCAGGGTGTTGAAGGCCACCGCGCCGGCGAGGGCCAAAAGAATCAGGCCGATGAGGACGGGCAGCGCGATCCGCAGCACCCGGATGATTCGCGAGCGCCGACGCCAGCGCAGGACCTGCTCGCGCCGGTCCGGCGGGGCGGTGACCACGATGTGCGAGACCGACACCCCTCCCGCCTCAGGCATGCGCGAAGATGTCGACGTCTTCCCAGCCGGCGACGTCGAGAATGGCGCGTTGCGGCAGGAATTCGAAACAGGCGCGGGCGAGCCCGTCGCGGCCCTCCCGCACGAGCATGGCGTCGAGCCTGGCGCGCAGGGCGTGCAGGTGCAGCACGTCGGAGGCGGCGTAGGCGATCTGCTCCTCGGAGAGCTGGCCCTGGCCCCAGTCCGAGCTTTGCTGCGCCTTCGACAGTTCCACGCCGGTCAGCTCCCTGGTCAGGTCCTTCAGGCCGTGGCGGTCGGTATAGGTCCGCGCCAACCTGGACGCGATCTTGGTGCAGTAGACCGGCGCCGTCACCACTCCCAGGTGCAGGTAGAACATGGCGATATCAAAGCGGCCGAAGTGGAACAGCTTGGTCACCGCCGGGTCGGTGAGCAGCCGCTTCAAGTTCGGCGCGTCATAGGTCGAGCGGTCAAGCTGGACGACGTGCGCGTCGCCCTGGCCGTCGGACAGCTGCACGACGCACAGCGGATCGCGCCCGAGCCTCAGCCCCATGGTCTCCGAATCGATGGCGACCGAGGTCGCGCCGACCAGCGCGTCGGCCGGCAGATCGCGCTTGTGCAGGAAGTTGGTCAATTCGCCTCAGAACTCCGACGATGGCCGCGCCCCTGATCCGGAGGCGCCGGGGCCGAGCAGGACGCTGATCCTTCGCGCTTTTCACCCGCAGGAGACAGGACGCATCCGCTGGTGGCCAAGCCGAACCTGTCGTCCGTTATCTATGCCGTCGGAGATGCGCGAACAAGCCGTCGTTCCCGCTTCGCGGCGGCGCCGGGCTCTACTGTGGCGGCCCTGTGGCCGCAATGTCGCTGAAATTCGCGCCCCGAGAGCCGGACGCCTCACCACCGATCCGGTGGTGCCCAGGAGAGGACTCGAACCTCCACGACCGTTAAGCCACTGGCACCTGAAGCCAGCGCGTCTACCAATTCCGCCACCTGGGCCCGTCCGTTCGAACGGAGGCGGCTACATATGGCGCCGCCCGCCGCCGGTCAACGGCCCGTGACGAGCTTGCTGCAACTCGATTGCGACGCGCGGGCGCATCGTCTATCGGCAGGGGGTAAGACACCAGGGGCAGCCGGCGCACTCTCATGCAGAATCTCGTCACGGTCTTCGGCGGTTCGGGCTTCGTCGGCGCCCAGGCGGTGCGGCAGCTCGCCAAGGCCGGCTGGCGCATCCGGGTCGCGGTGCGCAATCCCAACCTCGCCTATCGCATGCGGATGCTCGGCGACGTCGGCCAGATCGATCTCGTCCAGGCCAATGTCCGCAACCCCGCCTCGGTGCAGCGCGCCCTGGACGGTGCGACAGCGGCGGTGAACCTGGTCGGCGTGCTCTACGAGACCGGTCGCCAGGGCTTCCAGGCGATCCACGCCATGGGCGCCAAGACCGTCGCCGAAGCGGCCCGCGAGCAAGGCGTCACCCGGCTGGTGCAGATGTCGGCCCTGGGCGCCGACGCAAACTCCGCCTCGAAGTATGCCCGCACCAAGGCCGAGGGCGAACTCGCCGCGCGGGCGGTCTACGCCGACGCCGTGGTCATCCGCCCCTCGGTCGTGTTCGGCCCGGAGGACCGCTTCTTCAACCGCTTCGCCCAGCTGGCCTCGGTCAGCCCGGTGCTGCCGCTGATCGGCGGCGGCGCGACCCGATTCCAGCCGGTGTTCGTGGGCGACGTCGGCAAGGCGCTGGCGGCGGCGACGACGCTCGAGGCCGCCGGCGGCGCGACCTATGAGCTGGGCGGCCCGGCGGTCTTCAGCTTCCGACAGCTGATGGAGATGATGCTGGCGGAGATCGCCCGCAAGCGCATCCTGGCGCCGATCCCCTTCCCGGTGGCCAGCCTGCTGGGCAAGGCCGGCGACGCGGTGGCCGGGATCCTGCCGCCGCCGCTCACCTCCGACCAGGTCGAGCTCCTGAAGTCCGACAATGTGGTCAGCGGCGCCTATCCGGGCCTGGCTGACCTCGGCGTCACGCCGGCCACCCTGGAAGCCGTGCTGCCGACCTATCTCTACCGGTATCGCAAGGGCGGCCAGTACGCCGACCAGGAAGACCGCGAGATGGCGATCCAGCGGGCCTAGCCGCCGCGCATCGCCCTCGCGCTCAGCCCAGCAGCAGCGCCGCGAGGCCGACGCCGCCGACCAGGATGCGGAACCAGCCGAACGGCGCCAGGCCGCGGCGGGCGAGGATGGCGAGCATCCCGCGGATCACCACCATCGCCACCAGGAACGAGACCACGAAGCCGATCGCGATCAGGGCGATCTCCGGCTTGGCCGCCATCAGCTCGTGGCGGTTCTTGAAGGCGTCGACCGCGAAGGCCCCGGCCATGGTCGGGATCGCCAGGAAGAACGAGAACTCGGCCGCGGCCCGCTTCTCCACGCCCATCAGCATCGAGCCGACGATGGTCGAGCCGGAGCGCGAAGTGCCGGGGATCATCGCCAGCACCTGGAAGCAGCCGATGACGAAGGCGGTCAGCAGCGGCAGCTTCATCGGATCGCTGCGGCGCGGCGACGGCGCCAGCCGATCGATGAACAGCAGGATGACCCCGCCGACGATCAGCGAGATGCACTGCACGATGGGACTGTCGAACAGCACCGCCTTGATGAAATCGTGCAGCAGCACGCCGAGCACCGCCGCCGGCAGGAAGGCGACGATCACGCTCAGCGCAAATCGGCGCGCGTGCGGATCGCTGGGCAGGCGCACCACCGCGCCCCACAGCTTCTGGAAATAGAGCACCACCACCGCCAGGATGGCGCCGAGCTGGATGAGGACCGCGAAGGTGTCCCAGAACCCGTCCGGCAGCCCCAGCGCCGTCTTGGTCAGCAGCAGCATCCCGGTCGACGAGACGGGAATAAACTCCGTGACGCCTTCGATGACGCCGAGGATGACGGCGTAGATCCAGTCCGGCACGGTGAGCTCCGCTTTGATATGGGTGCAGGCCTCTTACAGAGGCGCCATGGGGTGCAGAAGCGGTTTTTCGTTACCCGTCAGCAATTTCCGGAGCCGGGCCCACATAGCGGGCGCGCGGCCGAATCAGCGCGTCCGACTGGCCCTGCTCGATGGCGTGGGCGATCCAGCCGGCGCAGCGGGCCACGGCGAAGAGGCCAAAGGGGGCTTGCTGCGGCAGGCCCAGCGCCGCGCAGGCGGCGATTAGCGCGAAGTCGATATTCGGCGCCTGGCCGGTGACCGCGCCGACCGCCTGGTTCAGGGCGCCCAGCGACGGCGGCGGCGTGAAACGGGCGAGCAGCGCCGCTGCGCGCGGGTCGCCCTGTGGATAGAGCGGGTGGCCGAACCCGGGCAGGGTGCGATCCTCGATCAGTCGCCGGGCGATCGCTTCGCGGGGGCCGAGCCGTTCGGCTTCGGCGGCGAAGGTGCGCACCGCCGCCGTCGCCCCGCCGTGGCGCGGTCCCGACAGCGCGGCGAGCCCGGCGAGCGCCGCCGCCGCCAGCGAAGCGCCGGTCGAGGCCGCCACCCGGGCGGCGAAGGCCGAGGCATTGAGCTCGTGGTCGGCGACCAGCACCAGCATGCGGCGGATCAGGTCCGCCGCCTCGCCGCCGGGCCCGGCGCCCCAGGCGAGCGCCAGCCGGTTGTGGATCGCCCCGCCGCCGACCGCGCCGGCGACGGCGTCGGTCAGGATGTCGAGCAGGGTGGCGGCTTCCACCGCCAAGGCCAGGGGGCTTCGGCCAAGCGCCGGCGGATCGCCGCCGGCCCGAAGGGCCAGCGCCAGGAAGGCGCGGCCGCCGAGGTCAGGATGCTCCGGCGGCGCCGGCCGGTCCGAGCGCTTGAGGGCCGCGCCATGGCCGCCGCGCAGCAGGCGGGCGGTCGCCTCCAGCGTCTCGGTTTCGGCAAGGCCGATGGCGTCGCGCCCGCGATAGAACAGCCGCCCGCCGCTCACCGTGGTGATCGAGGAGGCCAGCACCGGCTCGCCCCAGGCGATGGCGCCGGCCGCCACCTCCGACAGCTTGCGGCTGCGCGACTTGCGCGCGGTCAGCCCGTCGATGTCGGCGGCGCGATAGAGGCTGCGGCGAGGATCGACCGGATCGGCCCGCACCTGCACGCGACCGCGGCTTACATAGGCATAGAGCGTCTGCGGCCGTACGCCCAGGCGGGCTCGGGCGTCCTGGGCGGAGATCCAATCCGAGGCATCGTTCATGTTGATTAGGTTGATCAAGATTGACGACGCGAGCTTGGCGGCAAATCTGGAGCTCGGCAAGCTCTCCAGGAGGATCGAATGTCCGACGGACTCGAAGGCGTGATCGCGGCGCAAACCGTGCTCTCTGAGGTCGACGGCAAGGCCGGTCGGTTGATCATCCGCGGCCGCTCGCTCGAAGAACTGGCCGGCCGCACCCGCTATGAGGCTCTGGTCGGCCTCCTGTTCGATGGCTTCTTCCCAGACCTGCCGGCGGATCTCGCCGCAGCGCTTGGCCAGGCGCGGGCAGACGTGTTCGCCGAGGTGGCGGCGCTCGACACGGGCCTGCTCGACCGCGCCCCGGTCGAGGCGGTGCGGGCGCTGACGGCCCGGCTGGCCGACGGCGACGACCTGGCCACGGCCCTCAGGCTGATCGCCGCGCCGGCGGTGTTCACGCCGGCCGTGGTCCGCAGCCAGGCCGGCGAAGCGCCGGTCGCCCCCGACCCCGCGCTGGGTCACGCCGCCGACATCCTGCGCATGCTGCGCGGGGCAGCCCCAGCCGCCGCCGAGGCCGAGGCGCTCGACGCCTATCTGGTGACGGTCAGCGATCATGGCCTCAACGCCTCGACCTTCGCGGCCCGGGTCGTCGCCTCCACCCGCGCGGGGCTGACCTCGGCGGTGCTGGCCGGGATCAGCGCCTTGAAGGGGCCGTTACATGGCGGCGCGCCCGGCCCGGTGATCGACATGCTGGACGCGATCGGCGCACCGGCGAACGCCCGTCCCTGGATCGAGCGGGCGCTGGCGCGCGGCGACCGACTGATGGGCTTCGGCCACCGGATCTACCGGGTGCGCGATCCGCGCGCCGACGCGCTGAAGGCCGCCGTACGCCGACTCGACCTTGCCTCCAGCGCCCGGCCCGGCCGGCTGGCCCTGGCCGAAGCCGTCGAGGCGGCGGCGCTGGCGATCCTGCGCGATCGCAAGCCCGACCGGCCGCTCGACACCAACGTCGAATTCTACACCGCCCTGCTGCTGGAGGCGCTCGGCCTGCCGCCGGCGGCCTTCACCTGCGTCTTCGCCATGGGCCGCTCGGCCGGCTGGATCGCCCACGCCCGCGAGCAACTCGCCGGCGGCCGCCTGATCCGACCACAGTCGCACTATATTGGGCCAATGCCGCGGGCGGCATGACCACCCTTCTCCGGTCATCCCCGCGAACGCGAGATGGCCGGTTCCTGGCCCGACACCGGCAGCAGTCCCTCCGCCGCCAGGAATTGCGCCAGGTCGCCGCCGTGGAAGCGTAGGGCGCGGACGCCGGCGCGTTCGGCGGCCTCGATGTCGGACTCCTTGTCGCCGACCAGCAGCGAGCGCTCGCGGTCGATCGGCCAGTCGGCCAGCGCGCGCAGGATCATGCCCGGGTTCGGCTTGCGGTCGGGCGGGTCGGGGTGGCGATAGATCGCCTCGGCGGACTCCGGGTGGTGCGGACAGAAGTAGAAGGCGTCGATCCGCGCCCCCGCCGCCGCCAGGTCCTCGACCATGCGCGCGTGCAGGGCGTGCATGTCGGCCTCGGTATAGTAGCCGCGCCCCACGCCCGACTGGTTGGTCACCACGATCACCAGCCAGCCGTCGCGATTGAACGCCGCCACCGTTTCGCGCGCGCCGGGGATCCAGCGGAAGTCCTCCCACCGATGGACGTAGCCCTGGTCCTCGTTGAGCACGCCGTCGCGGTCGAGGAAAAGGGCGGGTCGCCGGTCGGAGGCAGGCAGGTCGTCGGGCACGAGGCGAATATAATGAGGATATGTGGCGGCGCGATTTCTAAAACGCCCGTGGCGCGTCTAGTGTCCCAGCATCCGACGTCCAGCCCGCCGCCTCGAGAGCAGAGCTTGCCCGCACCTGAGCCTGTCCTCGCCCTCGAAGACTTGACGGTGGACTTCGACACGGCCGACGGCTGCGTGCGCGCGGTGCGCGGCGTCAGCCTGCAGATCGCCGCCGGCGAGACGGTCGGGGTGGTCGGCGAAAGCGGCTCGGGCAAGAGCCAGACCTTCATGGCCGCCATGGGACTCCTGGCGCCGAACGGCCGCGCCGGCGGCTCGGCGAAGTTCCGCGGCCAGGAACTGCTGGGGCTCAGGCCGAACCGGCTGAACCGGGTGCGCGGCGAGAAGATCACTATGATCTTCCAGGACCCGCTGACGGCGCTGACCCCGCATGTGCGCATCGGCGAGCAGATCGCCGAACCGCTGCGGCTGCACCTGGGCCTCTCGCATCGCGCGGCGAACGCGCGGGCCAAGGACTGGCTCGACAAGGTGCGCATCCCCGACGCCGGGCGGCGCCTGCGGCAATATCCGCATGAGCTTTCCGGCGGCATGCGCCAGCGGGTGATGATCGCCGCGGCCCTGGCGGTCGGACCCGAACTGCTGATCGCCGACGAGCCCACCACCGCGCTCGACGTCACCGTCCAGGCCGAGATCCTCGAGCTGATGGCCGAGCTGACGCGCGAGACTGGCGCGGCGCTGGCCCTGATCACCCACGACATGGGGGTGATCGCCAGGCTCGCCGACCGGGTCTGCGTGATGAAGGACGGGGCCTATGTCGAGGAAGGCCCGGCCGACCAGGTGTTCCGCGCGCCGCGAGCCGGCTACACCCAGGCGCTGCTCGCCGCCGTCCCGCGCCTGGACCGGGCCGACCGCGGCGGCCGCCCCGCCCGCACGCCGCTGGCGCCCGACGCGGGCGTCGTCGTCGAGGCGCGGGACCTGAAGGTGTGGTTCCCGTCGCGCGACGGCCTGTTCGGCAAGCCGCGGATGCTGCGCGCCGTCGACGGGGTGAACCTGCAGGTTCGCCAGGGCGAGACCCTGGGCGTGGTCGGCGAGAGCGGCTCGGGCAAGTCGACCCTGGCGCGCGCGGTGCTGGGCCTGATCGCGCCGCAGCAAGGCGCCGTGCTGGTCATGGGCCGTGACATCACGAAGGCGGACCGGGCGCAGATGCGCGCCGCGCGTCGCGACCTGCAGATCGTCTTCCAGGATCCGCTCGCCAGCCTCGACCCGCGGATGACCATCGGCGAATCGATCGCCGAGCCGCTGCAGGTTCACCAACCCGGCCTCGACCGGCGCGCGCGCGAGGCCGAGGTTGCGGCGATGATGGCGCGGGTCGAGCTCGACCCGACGCTGATCAACCGCTACCCGCACGAGCTCTCCGGCGGCCAGAACCAGCGGGTGGGGATCGCCCGGGCCATGATCCTCAAGCCCCGCCTGGCGATCTGCGACGAGGCGGTCTCCGCCCTCGACGTGCGGGTCCGCGCCCAGATCATCGACCTCTTGATCGGCCTGCAGACGGACATGGGGCTGGCGATGATCTTCATCAGCCACGACCTCGCCGTGGTCCGTGAGATCAGCCATCGGGTGATGGTGCTCTACCTCGGCCGGGTGGTGGAGAGCGCCGGGACCGAACAGCTCTACGGCGCGCCGCGGCATCCCTATACCAAGGCGCTGCTGGCGGCGGCGCCGATCCCCGACCCGGCGGTCGAGCGCCGGCGTGAACGCGTCAAGCTCGCCGGCGAGCCGCCGAGCCCGCTGGACCCGCGCGCCGCGTTCCGCTTCGCCCCCTCCCGCCTGCCCACCGACCCCGCCGCGGCGCTGGTCCCGCCGGCGCTACAGGAGGTCGCGCCCGGGCACCTGGTGGCGGAGTTCGACGGGTAGGCTCCTCCCCCTGACGGGGAGCACCTTCCCTCCATTGCGATCCGCCGCCCTGGCCACTAGGTTGCCGGCCTTCTCACCGCCCGGCTTTTTCCAGATGACCTTGACCTTCGACGACATCCTCGCCGCCCAAGCGCGGCTGAAGGGTCACATCGAGCGCACTCCCTGCCGCCCGTCGAGGACGCTGTCGGAGATCACCGGCGCGGAGGTCTGGGTGAAGTTCGAGAACCTGCAGTTCACCGCCGCCTACAAGGAGCGTGGCGCGCTGAACAAGCTGCTGCAGCTCACCGACGCGGAAAAGAAGCGTGGGGTGATCGCCGCCTCGGCGGGCAACCACAGCCAGGGCCTGGCCTATCACGCCGCACGGCTGGGTATCCCGGTGACCATCGTCATGCCGCGCAGCACCCCCTTCGTGAAGGTGCAGCAGACCCGCAACCACGGCGCCGAGGTGGTGATCGACGGCGAGGGCTATGACGAGGCCTCGGCCTTCGCCCGCAAGCTTTGCGACGAGCGCGACCTGGTCTTCGTCCACCCGTTCAACGACATCGACGTCATGGCCGGCCAGGGCACGGTGGCGCTGGAGATGTTGGAGGACGTGCCCGAACTCGAAGTGTTGCCGATCCCGATCGGCGGCGGCGGGCTGATCTCGGGCATGGCCACGGCGGCTAAGCACGTGAAGCCGGAGATCCGCATCGTCGGCCTGGAGCCGGCGATGTACCCCTCGTTCACCGCCCGCATGCGGGGCGTGAACGCCGGCATGGCCGCCGGCGGGGCGACCATCGCCGAGGGGATCGCGGTCAAGCAGGTCGGCGACCTCAGCTATGAGATCGCCCGGCCGCTGATCGACGACGTGGTGCTGGTCGAGGAGCCCTTCTTCGAGCGCGCCGTCGCCCTCTACTGCAACGTCGAAAAGACCGTCGTCGAAGGCGCCGGCGCCGGCGCCCTGGCCGCCTTGCTCGCCTATCCGGAACGCTTCCGCGGCAAGAAGTGCGGCCTGGTGATCACCGGCGGCAACATCGACACCCGGCTGCTGGCCTCGGTGCTGACCCGCGAGCTGGTGCGCGACCAGCGGCTGGTCAGCCTGCGCATCGTCGGCGACGACCGGCCCGGGCTGCTGGCCACCGTCTCGGCGGTGATCGGCAACCTGGGGGCCAACATCGTCGAGGTGGCGCACAACCGGCTGGCCCTCGACGTGCCGGCCAAGGGCGCGGAGTTCGACATCATGATCGAGACCCGCGACGCCCAGCACACCCAGGAAATCATGGACGCCCTGCGCCAGCACGGCTACCCGCCGCGGGCCGTCTGACCATGTTCCGACGCCTGACGATTTGCGCCGCCCTGGCGCTGAGCCTGGCCGCCTGCCGCAAGGAGCTGCCGGACCAGAGCTCGCAGGCCCAGGCCTTCCTGGCCGCCAACGCCAGGCAGCCGGGCGTGACGACCCTGCCCAGCGGCCTGCAGTTCAAGGTGATCCGCTCCGGCCCGGCCAGCGGCCTGCGCCCGCAGCTCGGCGACGAGGTGAAGGTCAACTACGAGGGCAAGCTGGTCGACGGCACGATCTTCGACTCCTCCTACGCGCGCGGCGTCCCGGCGGCGATGCCCCTGAAGGGCCTGATCAAGGGCTGGCAGGAGGCTCTGCAGCTGATGCGCCCGGGCGACGAGTGGCTGCTCTATGTCCCGCCCAGCCTCGGCTATGGCGAAGAGGGCGCCGGCGGGACCATCCCGCCGGGCGCGGCGCTGATCTTCCGCATCGAGCTGATCGGCGTGCTGCCCGCCGAGGGCCGGGTGCAGCAGGGCTAGCAGGCCGAACTCAAGTGGCGGCCCAGGCCGCGAGGACGCCGAGCCACGCCGCCGCGACGACGAGCAAAAGGCCAGGAACCACCCGGACCGCAAACTGGCGTCCGCCCGCCGCCCAGGCGAAGGCCACCTTCGTGACGGTGTTGGTGGTGAAACCGACGAGAATGGGAATCACCGCCTCCGCCGGGCTCATCCTCGCCGCGGCGACCAGGGACGCGATCGATATCGCCGGCGCATGGGTGTCGGCGAACCCCGCCAGTCCGGCGGCGACAACCACCCCGGCTTCTCCAAACCATACGCGAAGCGCCGCGGACCCCATCAGGACAGCGGACAGCAATAGGGCGAAGATGAGGGCGGCGGAGAGGCTGAAGGCGTTTCCCGCAACCGCTCCCCCTTCCGGCGTGCGCCGCAGCGCCTTGCCGGTGAACACCGCTCCGTAGGCGCCCGCGACCAGACCGGCGGCGATCAGGGGCAGAGACATGGCGCGCAGGGTGGGCGGACTCGTCGCTCCGACGACCACGGCCATCTGGATGACCGTCGCAACGGTGGAGAGCACGGCGCCCGCGGTCGCAGCGCCAATCATCTCGGGCGACTTCGCCGCGCGCGATCCCATGGCGCCGATGGTTGCAGAGCTGGAGACGAATCCCGAGGCCAGGCCCGCGATCGGCAGGCCAAAGCGAGGTCCGAGGGCGCGAACCGCCACGTGACCGCTCGCGCCGATCGCCAGGACGAGAATCACCAGGCGCCAGATCGTGCGAGGATTGAGCGCGGCGAAAGGGCCGAGCGGACGGTCGGGCAGCAGGGGGAGGACGACGATCGCGGCTGCCGCCAGGACCAGCGCGGCCTGGACTTCTTCCTCGGTAAGCACCCTGCCGACAAAATGGTGAAGCCGCTCGCGCGCCGCCAGCAGCATGGCGACGACGACGGCCACCGCGGCGGCGGCAGCCGCGTCCTGGATAGCCAGCCCGCCCACCAGCACGGTGAGCACCAGGGCGATCTCGGTGGTGAGCCCCGGATCTTCGTCATCGCGCGTCCGCCAATAGCCCAGCGCCGTCAGCAGGCTCGCGGCCCCGGCCGTGACTCCCAGCAGCGTCACGCCGCCCACCGTCAACGCCACCGCGCCCGCGAGAGCGGCCAGCGCAAAGGTGCGAATTCCCGCCGCCGAAGGCGTCGCCCGCCGGAGTTTGCGCCGCTCGCGGTCGGCGCCGATGAGCAATCCCGCCGCCAAGGCGACCAGCAGATTCAAGACCGGCGCGTTGAATCCCTGCATCGACCATCCCGATTGCGCGCCAGCGCTCAACCCTATCGGCTCTTAGGGCCGGCGCCTCGGATGATAGCAGAGGCCGTCACAGGCGTTTCCTTTGTCCCGCGCCTCGCGCCGGTCTATCCCTGTCGCATGGCCCTGGATCTGACGCCCGCCGCCCTCGACATCCTCGCGCGGCTGATCGCCTTCGACACCACCTCGCGCTCCTCCAACCTGGCGCTGATCGAATGGGTCGAGGCCTATCTCGACGGCCACGGCGTCGCGCACCGGCGCGTGCCCAACGCGGCGGGGACCAAGTCGAACCTGATCGCCACCATAGGCCCGGCGATCGAGGGCGGCGTCGTGCTGTCCGGCCACACCGACGTGGTGCCGGTGGATGGCCAGCACTGGAGCTCCGATCCGTTCACCTTGAGCCTGCGCGACGGGCGCTACTACGGACGCGGAACCTGCGACATGAAGGGCTTCCTGGCGCTGGCGCTCGCCGCCGTCCCGGAGCTGGCGGCTGGACGGCCGCGAAAGCCGGTGCACCTGGCGTTTTCCTATGACGAGGAGATCGGCTGCCTCGGCGCGCCGGCGATGATCGAGGTGATCGCCCGCGAGGCGCCGACGCCGGCCCTGGTCGTCGTCGGCGAGCCCACCGACATGGTGGCGGTCAACGGCCACAAGGGCATCGCCACCTTCACCGTGACGGTGACCGGCTACGAAGCCCACTCCAGCCTGACGCACCTCGGCGTCTCGGCGATCATGGAGGCCATCCCGCTGATGGCCAGCCTGCGCGCGCTGGCCGCGCGGCTGGAGCGGGAGGCCGATCCCGCCTCGCCGTTCACGCCGAAGGGCGCGACCCTGACCATCGGGGTGATCCACGGCGGCACGGCGGGCAACATCCTGGCCCGCGAATGCCAGTTCCTGTTCGACCTGCGCTGTCCGCCGGGCCTCGATCCGATGCAGGTCCTGGCGCCCTTTCACGCCGAGGTGGCGGCGCTCGATGCGGCGCTGAAGGCGCGGCGGCCGGAGGCCGGGGCCACGATCCATCGCCGCTCGCTGACCCCGCCGCTCTCGCCGGAGCCGAACGGCGCGGCCGAGGCCTTCGCGCGCCGGCTCGCCGGCGACAACGGCCCCGCCCGGGCGGTCTCCTTCGCCGCCGAGGCCGGGCAGTTCCAGCAGGCCGGGTTCTCCACCGTCATCTGCGGGCCCGGCTCGATCGAACAGGCCCACCAGCCAGACGAGTTCATCGAGCGCGCTCAGCTGGAGCGCGGGGCGAGCTTCATGCGGCGGCTGATCGAGTGGGCGCAGAGCCCGCAGGCCTGATCGGCTTCAGGACGACGGAACGCCGAAACAGCGCCAGCGGACTCCAGGCCAGCTGCCTGGCGATCGCCCAGGAGCCGACGCGCCGCTCAGCCTGCGCCTCGCGCCGCGCCTGCAGCGCCACCGGCAGTCCATCGAGGGCGGCGATCAATCCCCGCCAGGGCGCCGCGATTTCCCCCCGGGTGAAATGGCGGGCCAACAGCACCGCCGTCGCCAGCATGTGCAGCGGCAAGGTCAGCCACAGCAGGAGCGGCGGGGTGTCCTTGAGATAGACCCAGAGCCGGTTGCGCGCGCCGTAGAAGGCGGCGAAGTCCGAGCGCGGCCCGCCGCTGGAGGCCGAGCCCACATGGCGCACCACCGCCGAGGGGACCAGCAGCGTCTGGAGGCCGCGCAGTTGCAGCCGATAGCCGAGGTCGACATCCTCGCAGTAGCAGAACAGCCGCTCGTCGAGGCCGCCCATCTCCAGGAACAGCGCCCGGTCGACCATCATCGCCCCGCCGCAGGCCGAGAACACCAGCGCCGGCTCACGGGCGCCCGGGTCCGGCTGGCCGTAGCCGCCGCGGAAGGCGAACCCGGACGCCGACATCACGTCGCCGAGGCCGTCGAGGCGGCCGGGGTCCTCGGCCATCAACTGGCGCGAGGCGAAACAGGCCGCCTGCGGATGCGCCTGCGCTGCGCTGAGCAGCGCCTCCAGCCAGTCCGGCTCGGCGAAGGCGTCGGGGTTGAGCAGCGCCAGCCAGCGGCCGCGCGCGCGCCGTGCGCCCTGGTTGACGGCGGCCGCGAAGCCGAGGTTTTCGTCGTTGGCGATGAAGACGATGTCGGGCGCCTCGCGGGCGGCCGCGTGAGCCGCGCCGTCCGTCGAGGCGTTGTCGACCAGGATCAATTCCAAGTCGCGGACCGACTGCCGGCGCAAGGTCGCCAGGCAGTCGCGCAGCATCGCCCCGCTCTGGTAGGCGACCACCACGACGCTGACCTGCGGCGATGGAGGCTTGTCATTCGCGCCGTCCCGCGCCATGCGAGGCCCGTCTCCGAAAATCAGCCCTGGACGACATGACGACGATTACGCCGCTGGCCATCCCCGACGTTCTGCTTATCACGCCGAAGCGACATGGCGATGCGCGCGGCTGGTTCTCCGAAACCTGGAGCCGCAAGAGTTTCGCAGACCTCGGGGTCGAGGCCGACTTCGTGCAGGACAACCAGGCGTTCAGCGCCCGCAGGGGCACCCTGCGGGGCCTGCACTTCCAAGCCGCGCCGCACCCGCAGGCCAAGCTGGTGCGGGTGCTGCGGGGCGCGATCTACGATGTCGCGGTCGACATCCGGCCGGGCTCCGACAGCTTCGGCCGATGGGTGGCCGCCGAACTCACCGCCGAGCGCGGCGAGCAGCTCTTCGTTCCCCGCGGCTTCGCCCACGGCTACTGCACGCTGACCGACGACTGCGAGCTGCTCTACAAGGTCGACGGCCTCTACGCGCCGCACACCGAAGGCGGCGTCGCCTGGAACGATCCCGACCTCGCCATCCCCTGGCCGCTCGCCGGCGACCCGGTGCTGTCGGACAAGGACCAGCGCCTGCCCCGCCTGAAGGACATGCCGGCCGTGGCGTTTTAGCGGGGCGAAGATGCTCCTCTTCCGGGGGGGAGGATCTCGCTACCGCAGCCACATCCCCGCCAGGAAGGCCAGTCCCGCCGTCAGGGCGCCGATGGCGAAGCCGAGGGCGACGGCGGCGCGTTCGCGGCCGCGGTCCTGCAGCTGCACCGTCGCCTCGGTCGGCGGATCCGCCGCCAGCCGCGCGAGGTTGCGCACGGCCTGCTCGGCCTCACCCGCCAGGCGGCGGATGCGGGTGGCCGGCGACAGCTCGCGCGCCATCCAGCGGCGCACCACCGGCTCGGCCGCCGACCAGATGTCGTGGTCGGGACAGATCCGCCGGCCGACGCCTTCGACCGTCATCATGGTCTTCTGCAGCAGCACCAGCTCGGGCCGCAGCCGCATCTCGAAGAGGGCCGTGATCTCGAACAGCTGGGTCAGCACCCGGCTCATCGGCACCTCGCTGGCGGCGCGGCCGAACACCGGCTCGCCGACCGCCCGCAGCGCCTGGGCGAACTCGGCGACGCTGTGGCGGGCCGGCACATAGCCGGCGTCGAAATGCACCTGGGCGACGCGCGGATAGTCGCGCTGCAGGAAGCCCCAGAGGATTTCGGCGAGATAGCGCCGCTCCGACGCGCCGAGCCGTCCGACGATGCCGAAGTCGATGGCGGTGATCTGCGCCGGCGCGGCGACGAACAGGTTGCCCTCGTGCAGGTCGGCGTGGAACACGCCACGATCCAGCGCCTGAGAGAGAAAGGCGCGGATCAGGTTGTCGGCCAGCTGGCGGCGGTCCAGCCCCGGCTGGTTCAGCGCCGCCTCGGTGGAGAGCGGCAGGCCCGGCGCCCACTCCATGGTCAGCGCCCGCTTGCCGACGCCCTCCCAGACCACTTTGGGCGCGCGCATATAGCCGTCCTCGGCCATCGCCTCGCCGAGTTCGTCGGCGCCGGCGGCCTCGAGCCGCAGGTCCAGCTCCAGCTCGGTAGCGCGGATCACCGTGCGGGCGAAGCCGATCGGCTCCAGCCGGCGGGCCGGCGGGGCCAGCCGCTCCACCATCCGCGCGGCCAGCATCAGCACCTCGGCGTCCTCCGCCACCCGCCGCGCGATGCCGGGCCGCAGGATCTTCACCGCCACTCGGCGGCCGTCGAGCAGGGTCGCCTCATGCGCCTGGGCCAGCGACGCGGCCGCCACCGGCGGGCCGAAGCTTTCGAACAGGCTCTCGATCGGCCGACCCAGCACCCGCTCCAGCTCGGCGCGGGCCGCCTCCTGCGGAAAGGGCGCGAGCCGGTCCTTCAGCCGCGAAAGGTCCTCGGCGAACTCACGCCCGAAGATATCCGCCCGGGTCGACAGCAGCTGGCCGAGCTTGATCGCGACGGGGCCCAGCCGCTCCAGCGAGCGCGCCAGCCGCTCGCCCGGGCGGCCGACCTGGCCCTCGCGCCCGGCCAGCAGCCGAAGCAGCTTCGACAGGGCCGACACCGGCGGCGGATAAAGGAGGTCGAGCTCGTGGGGCAGCAGAGCGTCGTTGCGCATCAGCATCCAGCCAGCGCCGATCAGCCGCCCGAACGCGGCGGGACCGCTCATCGATCAGATCGCCCGGCCGGTGTGCAGCGCGGCGACCCCGCCGCTGAAGTTGGTGTGCTCCACCCGGCTGAAGCCCGCCTCGGCGATCATGCCGGCGAAGGTCCGCTGGTCGGGGAAGCGGCGGATGCTCTCCACCAGGTACTGGTAGGACTCGCGATCGCCGGCCACCCGCGCGCCGATCTCCGGGATCACCTTGAACGAATAGGCGTCGTACAGCTTCTGCAGCGGCTCGGTCACCGGCCGCGAGAACTCCAGGCAGAGGAAGCGGCCGCCGACCTTCAACACCCGGCGCGCCTCGCGCAGGGCCGCCGAGATGTCGGTGACATTGCGGATGCCGAACGAGATCACGTAGGCGTCGGCGCAGCCGTCCGGCAGCGGCAGCCGCTGGGCGTCGCCGACCGCCCAGGCCATCTCCGGCTCGGAGCCCTTGTCGCGGCCGGCGGCGATCATCTCGGCGTTGTAGTCGACGACGAACACCTGGGCGTCGGCGCCGCCGCGCCGCAGTTGCACCCGCCGGGCCATCTTCGAGAACCGCCGCGCCATGTCGCCGGTCCCCCCGGCGCAGTCGACGATCACCTCGCCCGGCTGCGGATTGAGCCTGGCGGCGACGGCGTCCTTCCAGAGCCGGTGGACGCCGCCGCTCATCAGGTCGTTCATCAGGTCGTAGCGCTTGGCCACCCGATCGAAGACGCCGCGCACCAGGCCCGGCTTGGCTTCAGGGTCGACGTCGCGAAAGCCGAAGGTGGCGGCAGGTCCGGTCATGAGCTGCTCTTAGCGCCCGGGCGGCGGGTTGACGAGAGCGCGCCGCAAACGCCCCCTCCGTCTCGCTGCGCGAGCCACCTCCCACGCTGCGCGGTGGAGGATCTGGGCCGTAGATGCTCCACCACTTGCGGGGGAGCTGTCGCCGAAGGCGACTAAGGGGGCGTTCAGCGCGGCGTCGGCGCGGCCCTCTGCGCCAGCATCGCCGCCCTGAGCCCTTGGCGCCCGCCGCGGCCCATGCCACTCACAGGCCATGCCCGAATTGCCTGAGGTCGAGACGGTCCGTGGCGGCCTGGCGCCGGTCCTGGAGGGTCGCCGGCTGGCCCGGGTGGAGGCGCGGCGCCCGGATCTGCGGTTTCCGTTGCCGGTGAACTTCGTCCAGCTGCTGACCGGGGCGACCATCGTCTCGTTGACCCGGCGGGCGAAGTACCTGCTGGGGCGGCTCGACCGCGAGGACACTCTGGTCATGCACCTCGGCATGAGCGGACGGTTCGAAATCGCTCGGCCGGAGGGCGTCGAGCGGCCCGGCGAATTTCACTACGCGCCAGATCCCGACCCCAAACATGCCCACATCGTCTTCGAGACCGAGGCGGGCGCCCGGGTCACCTATTACGACCCGCGCCGGTTCGGCTACATGGCGCTGGTCAACAGCGCGACGCTGCACCTGCACCCCTGGTTCGCCTCCCTGGGCCCCGAGCCGTTGTCGGACACCTTCGACGCGGCGCGGCTGAAGGCCTGTTTCAAGGATCGCAAGCAGGGGCCCAAGACCCTGCTGCTCGACCAGACCGTGGTCGCCGGGCTGGGCAACATCTATGTCTGCGAGGCGCTCAATCGGGCGCGCATCTGTCCCTTCAAGCCGGCCGGCCGGATCGGCATGGCTCGGCTCGAGCGCCTGGTGCAGACGGTGCGCGAGGTGCTCACCGAGGCGATCGCCGCCGGCGGCTCCAGCCTGAAGGACTACGCCCAGGCCGACGGCGCGCTGGGCTATTTCCAGCACAGTTTCCGCGTCTACGACCGCGAGGGCCGGCCGTGCCCGAACCCCGGCTGCAGCGGAACCGTCCATCGCCAGGTCCAGGGCGGCCGCTCGACCTTCTACTGTCCCGTCTGCCAGCGCTGAGCCAGCGATCCGCCATGAACGCCTTCCGCATGCGCCTGCTCGCCCTGGTGGCCGGCCTGGTGTTCGCCGGGTTCGGGGCGGCCGGCGCCGCCCAGGCCCGCCCGCCGGTCTGGATCGCCCGCGACGCCGATTCCGAACTGGTGATCTTCGGCTCGGTCCACCTGCTGCCGAAGGGCCTGGACTGGCGTCCTCCGGCGCTGGCCCAGGCGGTGACCCGCGCCGACGACGTCTGGTTCGAGCTGCCGATCGATCCGTCGACCGAGATGGAGACCATGCAGCTGGCGAGCCAGCTCGGCGTGCTGCCGCCGGACCAGTCGCTGTTCAAGCTGTTGTCGCAGCGCGAGACCGCACGACTGCTGCGGGTGGCCAAGGCCTATGGCGTCGACCCGGCGCTGCTCGCCCGTTTCCGGCCCTGGCTCGCCGAGGTGGCGCTGAGCGGCGCGGCCTACAAGCGGGCCGGCGCCGGGTCCGACGACGGGGTCGAGAAGGCCGTCGCCGCCGCGGTTCCGCCCACCGCCATACGCCGCGCCTTCGAAACCCCGCGCGAGCAGATCGACATTCTCGCCGGCGCCTCCATGGCCGAGCAGCTGGCCTCGCTTTCGCAGACGCTGGAGGAGATGGAGCAGCAGCCCGACGCCTATGCCGACCTGGTGCGCGCCTGGATGGCCGGCGACCTGAAGGCGCTCGACCGCGAGGCGCTGGTTCCCTTGCGCAAGGCCTCGCCCTCGCTGTTCCGCCGCCTGGTCAGCGACCGCAGCGCGCGCTGGACGCAGCTGCTCGACCAGCGGCTGCACGGCCAGGGCCGGACTGTCGTCGTCGTAGGCATGGGCCACCTGATCGGGCCCGAGGGGCTGCCGGCCCGGCTGCGTGCGCTTGGCTATCGGGTCGAGGGGCCTTAAAGCGCAATGAACGCAAGACCCCCGGAGAGAGACGCCCCATGAGCTTCCAGACCCTCCTCGTCGAGACTGCCGACGGCGTGACCCTGATCCGCCTGAACCGCCCGGAGGCGCTGAACGCGCTGAACAGCCAGCTGATGGGCGAGTTGTGCGATGCGCTGGACGTCGCGGCGGATGACCCGGCGGTGGGATGCGTGGTGCTGACGGGCTCGGAAAAGGCTTTCGCCGCCGGCGCGGACATCAAGGAGATGTCCGACAAGACCTACGCCCAGATGTTCACGAGCAACTTCTTCGCCGAAAACGGCCGGCGCATCGAGCAATTCCGCAAGCCGATCATCGCCGCGGTGGCCGGCTACGCGCTGGGCGGCGGCTGCGAACTGGCCATGCTCTGCGACTTCATCATCGCCGCCGACACCGCCAAGTTCGGCCAGCCGGAGATCAACCTCGGCGTCGCGCCCGGCATGGGGGGCACCCAGCGCCTGACCCGGCTGGTCGGCAAGGCCAAGGCCATGGACCTGATCCTCACCGCCCGCCAGATGGACGCCGCCGAGGCCGAGCGCTCCGGCCTGGTCAGCCGGGTGGTGCCCGCCGACAAGCTGCTGGAGGAGGCGCTGAGCGCCGCCAAGCGCATCGCCCGCCAGTCGCCGCTGGCGGTGATGATGAACAAGGAGCTGGTCAACACCGCCCTGGAGACCACGCTGGCGACCGGCCTGGCCGTCGAGCGGCGGCTGTTCCACTCGCTGTTCGCCTTCGACGACCAGACCGAGGGCATGGCGGCCTTCGTCGAAAAGCGCAAGCCGGTCTTCAAGGGCGAATAGGCAGGCGCAGGACTATTTGACGTCTTCGCCAAATCTTCCTGCGCGGCGAACTCGGAATGCGGAACCTGGAATGCGGCTGATCGCGTTCGGCGAGAGCTTCGTCACCGGCGTCGGCGATCCCGAACACCTGGGCTGGGTCGGCCGGGCCCTCCGCGGCCGTCGCGCGGTGACGCTCTACAACCTGGGCGTTCGCGGCGCGACCACCAGCAAGATCGCCGGGCTCTGGCGCCGCGAGGCCGAGGCGCGGCTGGTGGCGGAGGAGCCGTGCCGCATCGTCTTCTCGTTCGGGGTCAACGACACCTGGCACGAGGACGGCGTCGCCCGGGTCGCCCCGGCCCAGAGCCTGCTCAACGCCCGGGCCATGCTGACGGAGGCCGGCGGGCTCTGCCCGGTCCTGCTGGTGGGGCCGCCGCCGGTCCCCGACGCCGCGCGGCACGCGCGGATCGAGGCGCTGAACGAGAACCTGAAGGCGCTCTGCGTACGCCTGCAGGTCCCCTTCATCGACGTCTTCCGGCCGCTGGCCGTCGACGGGCTGTGGGCGGCCGAAGCGGCCGCCTGGGACGGGGCCCACCCCGGGGCGGCGGGCTACCAGCGGATGGCCGAGCTGGTCGCCGCCCACCCGGCCTGGCGGCGTTTCACCCTGGCGGAAACTGCGGCGCCGGACGACTAGCGGCCGAGCGTTCTCGCCATTGACCCGGAGCCCATGCTTGCGTATATCCGCGCCTCCGATTTCCCCGCCCGGTTCGCCGGGCGTGCTTGCTTTTGAGAGCTGAACTATGGCCAACACGCCCGGCGCCAAGAAGGCGGTCCGCAAGATCGAACGCCGCACCGAAGTCAACAAGGCGCGCCGTTCGCGCGTGCGCACCTTCCTGCGCCGCTTTGAGGAAGCCGTCGCCGCCGGCGACGCCGCCCTCGCCAAGACCGCCTTCGTCGAGGCCCAGTCCGAGCTGATGCGCGCGGTCACCAAGGGCGTCGTGCACAAGAACACCGGGTCGCGGAAGGTCTCGCGCCTGGCCGCCCAGCTGAAGAAGCTTTCGGCCGCCTGAGCCGGCGACGGGCCCTCCGCGGCCCTGTCAACACCTCCAGATCGAAATCGCAGCGCTCGTTTTCGGGCGCTGTTTTTTTGCGCCTGCAGCCTCCTCCAGCGGTACGCCCCGCGACTAATCTACTCAGGTCGCGGAGGGAAAATTTGGCCTTCCCCTTGGCCGCGCGGGGGCTTCCGCAAGTCAATGAAAATAACCGCGCCAGCTTCAAAGAATCCCCGTTGACCCCCCAAGGTCCCCGACTACTCTCAGCGTTCTTACAGGCGTCTTCCATCTGATCCCGGAAAGAACGGGACGCCGGCGGAGCTCAAGCAGTCGCCGAGTAAGTACCTGTGTCTATTGAAAAATTAGCTAGGCTCTGCGTGGGGCGGGGGCCGAGAAGGGCGGGTTGAGAGGATGATGGTAAGGGGGGCAGCGGGAGCTATGGCTGAAACGCCGGCGGGGGCGATCTGGAACAAAACGTGCCAGGTTCTCAAGCGCGAATTGGGCGAGGCGACTTTCGGATCTTGGCTTGGTCAGGCGGCGCTGCGCGAAAGCGGCGACGAAGTTTTTCTGGTCGCGGCGACGGGGGTGGCGCGCGACTGGATCCGCCGCCACGCATGGCGCCGCATCGGCGAGCTGTGGGCGCAAAACGATCCGCTGGGCCGCCGGCTCGACCTGAAATCGCGGATGGAGCTGGATAGCGCCGGCGTGGTGGCTCGCGCGGCGATGCCGGCCCCGATCGCCGCCAACGAGGCGGCCGTGCCGGAGATCTTCGAGATCGAGGTCGACGCGGCGCCGCCGGCGGCGGTGAAGCAGGGCCGCCTGCAGGGCCTGCAGGAGCGCTTCTCGTTCGAGACCTTCGTATCGGGCCCTGCCAACGAGTTCGCCTTCGCCGTGGCCCGCCGGGTCGCGACCTGGGCCGACGGCCACTTCAACCCGGTGGTCTTCCATGGGCCTTACGGCTTCGGCAAGACCCACCTCCTGAACGCGCTCGCCTGGGAAGCCATCCGCAACGCGCCGTCGAAGCGGGTCGTCTACCTCTCGGCCGAGCGGTTCACCTCGACCTTCGTCAAGGCCATCCAGGACCGCCAGACCGCCGCCTTCAAGGAGGAGCTGCGCAACGCCGACCTGTTGCTGATCGACGACGTCCACTTCGTGGCGGGCAAGACCTCGACCCAGGAAGAGCTGTTCCACACCCTGATCGCGCTCGTCGAGGACGGCCGCCGGGTGGTGATGACCGCCGACCGCTCGCCGGCCGAAATCTCGGAGATGGAGCCCCGGCTGCGCTCGCACCTGCAGGCCGGCCTGGTCTGCGGCATCGAGCCGGCCGACCGGGCCCTGCGCCTGGGCATTCTGGAGCGGAAGCTGGGCACCCTGGCCAACCAAGGCAAGTTCCATCCCTCCGCCCGGCCGGAGGTGCTGCAGTTCCTGGCCGACCGCTTCACCGACAGCGTGCGGGAGCTGGAAGGGGCGCTGAACACCCTGGTGGCCCGGGTCGGCGGCGACGTGGCGCGCCTGAGCCTCGACGAAGCCCAGGGCATCTTGCGGCCGCACCTGAGCTGCAACGAGCGCAAGGTGACCGTCGACATGATCCAGAAGACGGTCGCCGAGCATTACAGCCTGAAGCAGGCGGACCTGATCTCCGAGCGGCGCGCCCGCGCGGTGGCACGTCCGCGGCAGGTGGCCATGTGGCTGGCCAAGCAGATCACCACCCGCTCGCTGCCCGACATCGGCCGGCGCTTCGGCGGCCGCGACCACACCACGGTGCTGCACGCCGTGCGCCGCATCGAGTCGCTGAAGGCCGAGGATCCCGTCCTGGCGCGCGACGTCGACATGCTGCTGCGCAAGCTGCGCGGCTGACGCGACATCAGGCGAGATGATCGGAGCCCGCCGCCAGGCGGGCTTCTTTCGTTTTGGCCGCAACTGCGGGAATAAGATCGTCCTCCGTCGGGTCTGGACGCGAATGGACGACCATCGTCAGAGGTTCGAGGCGCTCGCGCTGCCGCACATCGACGCGGCCTACAACCTCGCCCGGTGGCTGTCGCGCTCGCCGGCCGACGCCGACGACGTGGTGCAGGAGGCGATGCTGCGCGCCTTCCGGGCGTTCGACGGCTTCCGTGGCGAGGATGTCCGGCCTTGGCTGCTGGCGATCGTTCGCAACTGCTGGCGAAGCCGCGCCGCCGACGTCCGCCGACGCGCCCACGCCCCGCTGCCGGCGGAAGACGACCGGCCGCTGGCGTTCGACGGGCCAGACCCGGAGGCCGAAGCTGCACGCGCCAGCGACCGTCGCCGGCTGGACCTGTTGATCGCCGAGCTGCCGGAGGATTTTCGCGAGGTGCTGATCCTGCGGGAGATGGAGGACATGAGCTATCGCGAGATCGCCGCGGCGACCGGCGCGCCGATCGGGACCGTGATGTCGCGGCTGGCGCGGGCCCGAGGCCTGTTGAAGGAACTCTGGCTGGCGAGGGACCGCGATGCCGTGCGCTAAGATGCCCAGCACCCAGGCCTACCTCGACGGCGAGGTCGACGGCGCCGACGCGGCGGCGAGCGAGCGCCACATCGCCGACTGCCCCGAATGCCAGGCCTTCTGCGCCGACACCGCCGACCTCAGCGACGCGATCCGCACGACCGTTCCGCGTTACGCCGCGCCGGCGCAGCTGAAGCTTCGGATACGACAAGCGCTGGCGGCGGAAGACCACGCCCGTTCGGCTCCTCCGGTGGCCGCCCGCCGCGCGATCCGCCGCAGCTTCTGGCGCGGCACGCTCAGCGGCGCGGGCGCCATGGCCCTGGCCGCGAGCCTGGCGGCCGTGGCCATCCTGCCGCCTTCCGCCGACAGCCTGGCCGACCAGGTGATGGACGCCCACACTCGGGCCTTGATGCGCGGCCCGCTGATCCAGGTCGCCTCCAGCGATCATCATACGGTCAAGCCATGGTTCGCCGGCCGCATCGCACTTTCGCCGCCGGTGAAGGACCTGGCCGACCAGGGGTTCAAGCTGGCCGGCGGCCGGCTCGACAAGGTCGCCGGCGCGCCGGCCGCCGTGCTGGTCTATCAGCACGGCCGGCACAGGCTGGACCTGTTCGTCTGGGCCGATCGCGGCTCGAGCCTGCCGACCACGGTCGTCCGCCACGGCTATCGCGCGATGTACTGGAAGTCCGGCGACCTGGATTTCGCCGCGGTTTCGGACGTCGCCGCGCCGGAATTGGCGAGCTTCGTGCAATTGGTCCGCGCCGAGCCGGAATAAAACCGCGGCGCCGCCCGTCTGGTCCTGCAGATGTTCATCGGAGGACCAGACGTGAACTATGACCCGACGCGCCGCAGCGCGCTTCGCTGCATGGGAATTGGCGCCGGCACGCTGTTTTCGCTTTCAAGCGGCGTCCTGAGCGGCTTCGACCTGGCCCAGGCCGCCCAGCCCGGCGCAGACAGCGCGACCGGAACCCCGCTGTTCGTCCAGATCAGCGACAGCCACATCGGCTTCAACAAGGAGGCCAATCCGGACGTCGCCGGCACCTTGGCGCAATCGGTCGCCCTGGTGAACGCCCTGCCCGCCCGGCCGGCCTTCGTCCTGCACACCGGCGACATCACCCACCTGTCGCGGCCCGCGGAGTTCGACCACGCCGCCCAGCTGCTGTCGGGACTGCGGGTCGCCGAGCTGCACACGACGCCGGGCGAGCACGACGTCACCGACGGCGCCGGGACCGAGTATTTCGCCCGCTACGGCGCGCCCTCGAAGAACCGCGGCTACTACAGCTTCGACCACGCCGGCGTTCATTTTGTCGGCCTGGTCAATGTGATGCAGTTCAAGGCCGGCGGCCTGGCCTCGCTCGGCGACGACCAGCTCGGCTGGCTGAAGGACGACCTCTCCGGCCGCTCGGCCAGCCAGCCGATCGTGCTGTTCGCCCACATGCCGATGTGGAGCATCTACGAACCCTGGGGATGGGGATCGAGCGACTCCGGCCAGGTGCTGGCGCTGGTCAGCCGGTTCGGCTCGGTGACCGTGCTGAACGGCCACATCCACCAGATCGTCTCCAAGGTGGAGGGCCACGTGACCTTCCACACGGCACGGTCAACCGCCTACCCGCAACCGGCCGCCGGCGTCGGACCTGGCCCCGGACCGCTGAGCGTTCCGCATGACCAGCTCCCGCGCATGCTGGGCGTCACCAGCGTCGCGCGCGCTCCGCTGCACCAGCCGCTTCGCCTCACCGACACCGCGCTCGCCTGAACCGTCGCGCCCGATCAAGGACCTTCGACATGCATGTTCCAACGTCCCGCCGCGCCGCCGGCGCGATCCTCGCCGCCTGCGTCGCCCTCACCCTGTCCGCCGGCGCCGGCGCGGCCCTGGCGCGCCAGGGCGACACCCTGGTGACCATCAAGAGCTTCGACTTCCATCCGATGACCATCACCGTCCCGGCCGGCGCGACGGTCACCTGGAAGAACCTCGACGCCGAGCCGCACACCGTCACCAGCACCGACGGCGCCTTCCACTCGCCGGCGCTCGACCAGGACGACACCTTCAGCTTCAAATTCGCCCGGCCGGGGGTCTACAAATACCTCTGCACCATCCACCCCAGGATGGTCGCCAGCGTCACCGTGAAGTGAGGGTCAGGGATGCAGATCCGCCAGGATGATCTCTCGAGCGCCGCCACCCGCGCGCTGCTGGCGCTGCACCTGTCGGGGATGCACGCCACCTCGCCGCCCGGCCACGTCTTCGCGCTCGACCTGTCCGGCCTGCTGCGCCCGGAGGTGACGGTGTGGAGCGCCTGGGACGGCGAGGAGATCTGCGGGATCGCCGCCCTCCACCAGTTCGCGCCCGACGCCGGCGAGGTGAAGTCGATGCGCACGCACCCGGACCATCTGCGCCGGGGCGCCGCGACTGCCTTGCTGGAGCGGATCATCGACGAGGCCCGCGCCCGCGGCCTGAAGACCCTCAGCCTGGAGACCGGCAGCGGCCCGGCTTTCGAGCCCGCCCTGGCCCTCTACCGCAAGCGCGGCTTCGTCGACGGCGGCGCCTTCGGCGACTATGTCCAAAGCGACTTCAACCAGTTCCTGCACCTGGAGCTGAAGGCGAGGTCCTAGGCGCGACGCGAACACTTCCCTGCCTGTGCTCAGGGTCCCGGTCCTCGCTTTCGCGAAACCCGAACGACAAGGAGAGGGCGTAAGCCCAACCCTCTCATCCCTTCCGAGCTAGGTTGCTGCGCCCGGCCGCCCTGCCCAGCCAAAGAAAAGGGCGGCCGCATCGCTGCGGCCGCCCCGATCTTCTGCGGATGTCCGACGCGGCCTAGGCCTCGGCGGATTCCGGCTCTTCCTTCTTGGACAGGTCTTCGCCGGTCTGCTGGTCGACGACCTTCATGGAGAGGCGGGTCTTGCCGCGATCGTCGAAGCCCAGGAGCTTGACCTTCACGGACTGGCCTTCCTGCAGCACGTCGGAGACCTTGTTCACGCGCTCGTTGGAGATCTGGCTCACATGCACCAGGCCGTCCTTGGCGCCGAAGAAGTTCACGAAGGCGCCGAAGTCGACGATCTTTACGACCTTGCCGGTGTAGATCTGGCCGACTTCCGCTTCCTGCGCGATCGACTTGATCCAGTCGCGGGCCGCTTCGATCTTCGAAGAGTCGGCCGCCGCGATCTTGATCGTGCCGTCTTCGCCGATGTCGATCTTCGCGCCGGTCTTTTCGACGATCTCGCGGATCACCTTGCCGCCCGAACCGATCACTTCGCGGATCTTCTCGACCGGGATCTTCATGGTCTCGATCTTCGGCGCGAACTCGCCGAGCTCGTGGCGCGGCGCTTCCATCGCCTTGCTCATCTCGCCGAGGATGTGATCGCGGCCGCCCTTCGCCTGCTCGAGGGCCTTGCGCATGATCTCTTCGGTGATGCCGGCGATCTTGATGTCCATCTGCAGGGAGGTGATCCCGTCAGCGGTGCCGGCGACCTTGAAGTCCATGTCGCCCAGGTGGTCCTCGTCGCCGAGGATGTCCGAGAGAACGGCGAAGCCGTCGCTTTCCAGGATCAGGCCCATGGCGATGCCGGAGACCGGCTTCTTCAGCGGAACGCCCGCATCCATCAGCGCCAGCGACGAGCCGCAGACCGAGGCCATCGAGGACGAGCCGTTGGACTCGAAGATCTCGGAGACCAGGCGGATGGTGTAGGGGAACTCTTCCGCCGGCGGCAGCATCGGGCGGATCGCCCGCCACGCCAGCTTGCCGTGGCCGACCTCACGACGCCCAGGAGCGCCCATGCGGCCGGTCTCGCCCACCGAGAAGGGCGGGAAGTTATAGTGCAGCATGAACTTCTCGTAGTACTTGCCTTCGAGAGCGTCGATCAGCTGCTCGTCGTCGCCGGTGCCGAGCGTGGCCACGACCAGGGCCTGGGTCTCGCCGCGGGTGAACAGCGCCGAGCCGTGGGCCCGGGGCAGGACGCCCACTTCCGAGACGATCTGGCGGACCTGGTCGACGGTGCGGCCGTCGATCCGCTTACCGGTCTCCAGGATCGAGCGACGAACGATGTCGGCCTCGAGCTCCTTGAAGACGCCGCCAAGCTTGTTGCTGTCATAGCCGGCCGGATTGGCTTCCGACTTGGCGAACTGCGCGTTGGCCTTGTCCTTGGCCGCGGTGATCGCCGCGTGACGCTCGGTCTTGCCCATGATCAGGTAGGCCGCGCGCAGGTCCTCGCCGATGACCGCCTTGATCTTTTCCTTGATCGCGTCGGTGTCGTCCGGCTGGAAGTCGAACGGCTCCTTGGCGGCGTGCTCGGCCAGTTCGATGATCGCGTCGATCACCGGCTGCATGCCCTTGTGGGCGAAGGTGACGCCGCCCAGGACTTCCTCTTCGGAAAGTTCCTGGATCTCGGATTCCACCATCATCACCGCCTCGGCGGTGCCGGCGACCACCAGGTCCATCTTCGACTGCTTCTGCTCGTCGAGCGTCGGGTTCAGGATGTACTGGCCGTCGACGAAGCCGACGCGCGCCGCGCCGATCGGGCCCATGAACGGGGCGCCGGAGATCACCAGGGCGGCCGAGGCGGCCACCAGGGCGACGATGTCGGGATCGTTCTCGAGGTCGTGGGCGAGCACGGTCGCCACCACCTGGACCTCGTTCTTGAAGCCCTTGACGAACAGCGGCCGGATCGGACGGTCGATCAGGCGCGAGGTCAGGGTTTCTTTCTGCGAAGGCGCGCCTTCGCGGCGCGGGAAGGAGCCGGGGATCTTGCCCGCGGCGTAGAACTTCTCCTGATAGTTCACCGTCAGGGGGAAGAAGTCCTGGCCGGGTTTCGGCGACTTGGCGAAGACGGCGGTGGCGAGCACCATGGTCTCGCCATAGGTGGCCAACACCGCCCCGTCGGCTTGACGGGCCATGCGGCCGGTTTCGAGCGTGAGCGTCTTGCCGCCCCACTCGATGGTCTTGCGCTTGATATCGAACATTTTGGCTTCTTTCTCATCCCGCGGGCGTATTCCCGGCGGGGGCGGACAGGGCGTCGGACTTCCGAAATCCTCTCCATTCGAACAGGCGGATGAGGATTTCGATGAACCCTCGGCGTACGGACAGGAGCCCCGCGTCAGGGAATCCCGTTTTGCGCCGCGGAGCCCCCGGCCTGTCACGGAGGAGCGGCGCTACATAAAGAGCCGCTCTCCGGTTGGTAGCAACCGGGGAGCGGATCACGGACCGTTGACTAGCGGCGCAGGCCGAGCGTCTCGATCAGCTTCTGGTAGCGAGCGGCGTCGGACTTTTTCAGGTGGTCCAGCAGCGACCGGCGCGCCGAGACGAGCTTCAGCAGCCCGCGGCGCGAGTGGTTGTCCTTCTTGTGCGTCTTGAAGTGCTCGGTCAGGTTGGCGATCCGTTCGGACATGATCGCCACCTGGACTTCAGCGCTGCCCGTGTCCGCTTCGCCGCGGGCATGGGTCTTGATCACTTCAGCCTTGCGTTCGGCCGTAATCGACATCGGGTGTGTCTCCGCTCTTTTCAAGATGGAAGACCCGCGCGGGTTCGAGCCGGCCCGCGCGCATCTCGCAGAGAGCGACGACGACCCCGCCCGACATGGCCGAAACGGTGCGCGAGCCGGGCCGGAGCCTGGCTTTCACCGTCTCAACCTGTCGGGGAACGAGAACGATCGACCGTCCCTGCTTCAGCCTGAAGGCGTCTTCATCGGTCACGGCCAGCGCCGGGATGTCGTCCAGCGCGGTCTCGACCGGAAGCAGCGCCTCCGACTGGCGGGCCTTATGCCCTAAATCCTCAAGCAATTCCAGCGTCACCGCAGATTGTTCGCTGAAGCCGCCGACTCGCGTTCGCCGCAGGTCGGCGACGTGCCCGCATGCGCCCAGCGCGGCGGCGACGTCGCGGACGATGGCCCGGACATAGGTGCCCTTGCCGCACTCGATTTCCAAGGTGACGTGATCGGGATCGACCGCATCGGCGATGCGCGCCGAGTGGACGGCGACGAGCCGCGATTTCAGCTCCACCGTCTGGCCGGCGCGGGCCAGGTCATAGGCCCGCTCGCCATCCACCTTGATCGCCGAATAGGCCGGCGGGACCTGCTCGATCTCGCCGACGAAGCGCGGCAGCACCGCCTCCAGCTGGGCGAGCGTCGGACGCACGTCGGACTCGGCGATGGTCTCGCCCTCGCGGTCATAGGTCGCGGTGGTGCGGCCCCAGGCGATCGTGAAGCGATAGGCCTTGTCGGCGTCCATTAGGAAGGGGACCGTCTTGGTCGCCTCGCCGAGCGCGATCGGCAGGATGCCGGTGGCCAGCGGATCGAGGGTTCCGGCGTGGCCGGCCTTCTGGGCGTTGAAGATCCGCCGCACGCGGCTGACCGCCGACGTCGAGGTGAGATCGTAGGGCTTGTCCAGGCAGATCCAGCCGGAGACCGCCTCGCCCTTGCGGCGGCGCGCCATCAGTCGTCGTCCTTCCAGGACGCGGAGGGCTCGTCCGGCGAAAAGTCGTGGCGGATCAGGTCCTGCTGCACCTTGGGATCCTCGAACAGCCGGCTCATCCGCTGGGCCTCGTCGAAGCTCTCGTCGTGCAGAAACTTCAGGTCCGGGGTGAATTTCATGTCGATGGTCCGCCCCAGCCGCCCGCGAAGGAACTTGGCGTGGCGGTTCAACCCCTCCACCACCTCGGGCGCATGGCCGCCGCCGAGCGGCTCGACGAAGACGGTGGCGTGCCGCAGGTCGGGGCTCATCCGCACCTCGGTGATGGTGACGGAAACCCCTTGCAGCGCCGGATCGGCGAACTCCTCCTCGCGGAGGATTCCGACCAGGGCGTGACGCATCAGTTCGCCGGCGCGGAGCTGACGCTGGGTGGGGCCGGAAGCGTGGCCGCGGTCGGTCTGACGTTTCATGGAGACTGCCTTGACGGGCTGGGGCGCGGGTCGGACGCGCCGGCTCAGCGAAGAAGGGCGCGCTTCTAGAGCGCGCTCAGCAAAAGGGGAAGCCGGTTTTGCGTTCTCGAGCGGGCTCCGACGAAGAATCTTCCCCGGCCGACGATCGGATCGTCAGAGCTTGATGCTCAGCATGGAGATGTCTCCATCGAAGCTGGTCAGCTTCCAGACACCCTGCTCCTTGGTGAAGGTCAGCAGGCAGGGGCCGTCCTTCTTGCTGACCGCGCAGACGCGGCCGTCGTCCAGCGGCTTCAGGGCGGCGGCGATCTGAACCTGGTTGGGGATCGCCGTACGCGGCGTGTAGCCGTAGCGCTCGGCGACCAGGCGGAAGACCCGCGGCTGCACCAGGGTGTCGCCGGCGAAGTCGATCACCGACGAACCCAGCAGCGACGCCAGCTGGCCCAGCCGCGGGTCCTTGGCCAGGCGCCGGTCGAGCTTGCTCTGCAGCTCCTGCTTCAGCGCCGGACGGTCGATGTGCGCCTCGAAGGTCGCCTGGTCGTCGTCGCGGATGGAGATCAGCAGGGCGTGGACGTCGCCGGCCGCGTCCAGCCGCTGCGCCGTCGCGCAGGCGGACAGCGTCAGGGCGGCGAGACCGAGGATGAAGGCGCGGATCCGGTGCATGTCGAGCGCCTCTAGCGCATCAAGGCGGCGAGATCACGACCGGAATGACGGCTCTGCCGGCTTGCGAAGAAGGGCGCGAAACGGGGGCAGGCCTGCGGCATTCGCACATCTGCGGCGCCGCCTGCCGACGCCCTCGCCCCGCGTGCGGGGAGAGGGCTCAGGCGCCTACAGCGAGCGCTTGACCTCTTCGAGGGTGAAGCACTCGATGATGTCGCCGGCCTTGATGTCCTGGAAGCCCTGGAAGGCCATGCCGCATTCCTGGCCGGACTGGACCTCATTGACCTCGTCCTTGAAGCGCTTGAGCGTCTGCAGCACGCCGAGTTCGAGCACCACCACGTCCTGGCGGATGATCCGGACCCGGGCGCCTTTGCGGACCACCCCGTCGCTGACCCGGCAGCCGGCGACCTTGCCGACCTTGGTGATGTCGAAGACCTGCAGGACTTCGGCGTTGCCGAGGAAGGTTTCGCGCTGGATCGGCGCCAGCATGCCCGAGAGCACGCCTTTGATGTCGTCGATCAGGTCGTAGATGATCGCATAGTAGCGGATCTCCACGCCCTCGCGCTCGGCAAGCTCCCGCGCCTGCTTCGAGGCGCGAACGTTGAAGCCGAGGATCGGCGAGCCGGCGCCCTTGGCCAGCATGACGTCGCTTTCGCTGATCGCGCCGGCGCCGGACAGGATGATGCGGGCGCGCACCTCGTCGGTGCCCAGATCGTTGAGCGAGCTGACGATGGCTTCCGCCGAACCCTGCACGTCGGCCTTGATGACCACCGGCAGCTCGGAGACCTTCTTGTCGGCGAGCCTGGCCATCATGTCGGCGAGATTGGCGCCCTGCATCGGCGAGCCGGCCTTCTCCCGCTTCACTCGCACACGGTATTCAGTGAGCTCACGGGCGCGGGCTTCGTTCTCGACCACGGCGAAGGGCTCGCCCGGCGCGGGCGTGCCGTCCAGGCCGAGGATCTCCACCGGGACCGAGGGGCCGGCCGCCGTCAGCTGCTCGCCGCGCTCGTTCAGCAGGGCGCGAACCCGGCCGAAGGTGTCGCCGGCCACGACGATGTCGCCGCGCTTCAGGGTGCCGCGCTTCACCAGCACGGTGGAGACGGCGCCGCGCCCGCGATCCAGCTTGGCTTCGATCACCACGCCGTCGGCGGTGCGGTCCGGATTGGCCTTCAGGTCGAGCACCTCGGCCTGCAGCAGGATGCCCTCGATCAGGTCGTCCAGGCCCAGCTTCTCCTTGGCGGAGACCTGGATGGCCTGGGTCTCGCCGCCCAGGCTTTCGACGACGATCTCGTGCTGCAGCAGTTCGTTGATCACCCGGGTCGGATCCGCGCCCGGCTTGTCGATCTTGTTGATGGCCACGATGAGCGGCGCGCCGGCGGCCTTGGCGTGATTGATCGCCTCGACCGTCTGCGGCATCACGCCGTCGTCGGCCGCAACCACCAGCACCACGATGTCGGTGACGTTGGCGCCGCGCATCCGCATGGCGGAGAAGGCGGCGTGGCCGGGGGTGTCGAGGAAGGTCACCGCCTGGCCGTTTTCCAGCCGCACCTGATAGGCGCCGATGTGTTGGGTGATCCCGCCGTGCTCGCCGGCGACCACGTCGGTCGCGCGCAGGGCGTCCAGCAGCGAAGTCTTGCCGTGGTCGACGTGGCCCATGATGGTGACCACGGGCGGACGGGCCACCATGTGGTCGTCCACATCCTCGCCGCCGATGAAGCCTTCTTCGACGTCGGCTTCCGACACGCGCCGGACGGTATGGCCGAATTCCGTGGCCACCAGCTCGGCGGTGTCGTTGTCGATGACGTCGTTGATCTTCAGCATCACGCCCTGACGCATCAGGAACTTGATCACTTCGACACCGCGGGTGGCCATCCGGTTGGCGAGCTCGCCCACGGTGATGACGTCGGGAATGACCACTTCGCGGGCGACGCGGGCCTGTTCCTGGCCGCCGCCCTTGCGCTTTTCACGTTCACGTTCGCGGGCCCGGCGGACCGAAGCCAGCGAGCGCATCCGCTCGGCGCCGTCGCCGTCGCCGGCCACCGTCTGGATGGTCAGCCGGCCTTCGCGGCGCTGCGGGGCGCCCTTGGCGCGGGAGATGGCCTTGGTCGGCGTCGCGGCGCGGCGACGGGCGTCGTCGTCCTCGTCCGGACGCCGGTCGAGGTTGGCCGAGCCGGGGCGCGGCGCCTGGCGGGTGGCGCGCTGGATCTCGGGCGTCGCCGGCGGCGCAGCCGGACCGACGCGCGGGCCGCGCGGACCGCCGGGAGGGGCGCCGCGAGGCGCCGGACGCGGCGCGAGCGCGGAGTAGCGGACGGTGCCTTCCGGACGCGGACCGGCGCCGGCGCGATCGTCGGCGCGCGGCGAGCGGTCGCCGCCGGCCGGACGCGGGCCGCGATCGTCGCGCGGCGGCGGACGGTTGTCGTCACGCCGCGGCGCACGCTGGTTGAAGGTCGCGCCTTCGTAACGGGCCGAGGGCGGCGCGGGGCGATAGGTGGTGGTGCTCGGCCGGTCGTCGCGTCGATCGGGCGAGGGCTGATAGCTGCGGGTCTGGCCGCCGCCCGGCCGCGCCGAATCGGCGGCCGGACGATGCGGCGCGGGCGACCGCTGCGGCTGCGGCGCGGCGGGTCGGGGCGCGTGGGGCGCAGCAGCCTGCGCGGCGGGGCGCGGCGGGGCGACCTGCGGCGCTGCGGCTTGCGGCGCAGCCGCCTGCGGGGCGGGAGCCGGAGCTTGAGGCGCCGGAGCTTGAGCCGCCGGGGCCTGGACAGCCGGAGCCTGGACCGCGGGAGCCTGGGGCGCGGCCGCTTGCGGTGCGGGGGCCTGGGGCGCCGCCGGAGCCTGGGCGACGGGCGCCTGCGGGGCGGGCGCGGCGGGCGCCTGGACCGGAGCCGGCGCGGCGGCCTGGGCCGCGGCGGCCGCAGCCTGCGAGGCGCGGGAGGCGGCGTCGGCCTCGGCGCGGGCGCGCTCCTCGCGGGCGCGGCGCTCGGACTCCTGCTGGGCCTGGGCCTGGCGGGCGAGTTCGATGGCGCGCTGGCGAGCGGCCTGCTCCTCGGCGGAGAGGCCGCGGCCATCGCCGCCTTGCGGGCGCGGGGCCGGCGCGCCGCCGGGGCGCGGCTGATCGACCCGCTTCTCGGCGGACGACGGCGCAGCCAGATTGCTCGGCGCCGGCGCGTGCGTGCGCGGCCGCTTGGTCTCGACCACGACAGTCTTTGAACGGCCATGGCTGAAGCTCTGCTTCACCGTGCCGGCGCTGACCGAGCCGCCCCCGCGGGGCTTGAGGGTCAGGGGCTGGCGTCCGCCCGGGGCGGAGTTGCGGCCGTTATTGTTCTCGTCGCTCATGCGCTCGCTTTACTCAGCGGCCGGGCGGTCCCGGCCAACGGATCGATCAATGCGAGAGGGGCGGAAACCATCGGGCTTCCGCTTGCCTCTCTAAGGCTCCTCGCGCCAACTCTCGGGTAGGAGCGGGCAAAAGCCCGCCAACCGATGAACGTCCTGCGCCCAACGATCGGCGGCACGCCCCGCAAGGAAGGCGGTGTGTATCACATTCTCCAGGCCTAAGGCCAAACCCAATTCCGTCGCGGAAAACAGCCCGAAAATGCCAGGGGCGCGGGAATGCCGCCGGGCCAGGGCCCGAAGCTTGCGACGCCCGTCCGCGGCGCCGTCCGACGCCTCGATCAGCCACGCCGCCCTGCCGGAGGCGATTGCGGCGGAAACCTTTTCGAAGCCCGAGGTAAGATCGCCGGCGCGCCGTGCAAGACCGAGTCCCGATAAAAGCCGCCGCTTCAGCAGCTGTTCCACCTGGTCGGCGAGATCCGGCGCGGCGACCAGCTTCGCCTTGGCGGCGCGGGAGAACAGGCCTTTGCGCGCCGCCGTCTCCACCGAAGCCCGGTCGGCGGCGACCCACAGGCCGCGGCCCGGCAGCTTGCGCGCGAGGTCGGGGGTCACCACCCCGCCCGGCCCGGCGACGAAGCGGATCAGGCCCGCCTCGTCCCGCACTTCGCCGGAGACGATGTCGCGCCGCTCGCGCGGATCGTACCCGCCCGGCTCGCAGGCCTCAGCCGACGGCTCGACGGATTCGTTCAGCCCCGGCTCATCGGAGGGTTGTTCCACGGCGGGCCACCTTCCTACCGCTCACCCCCGCCGAGGCGGGGATCCAGACTGTGTGGGGAGCGAGCCAAGGCGAGCCTTCGTGTAAGCGGTGCAAAATAACAGACGTCTTAGCGGTGGAGCGGGCCGCGCAGCCGAAAGGCGTCAGGCGTCGCGCGCCTCGCCCTCCATCTGGGCTTCGGCGAAGGCTTCGGTGTCTTCGATCGCATCGCCGGCCGGCTCCTGCGCTTCGTCGACGACGTCGAGGCCTTCTTCCGGCGCCTCGACCCAGCCCATGACCACGCGGGCGCGCATGATCAGCAGCTCGGCGTCCTGCGGATCCAGGTTGAAGCTTTCAAGGACGCCAGGCTCGCGCACGCGCTCGCCGTTCTTGGTCTCGAACCAGCCGCGCAGGTCGTCCGGCACCAGGCCGGCGAGATCCTCGACCGTCTTCACGTCGCCTTCGCCGAGGGCCACCGCCATCGGCAGGGTGACGCCCTCGATCTCCAGCAGGCCGTCCTCGACGCCCAGCTCGCGGCGCTTGGCGTCGTATTCGGCGGCTTCCTTGTCCAGGTAGTCGCGGGCGCGAGCCTGGATCTCTTCGGCGGTGTCCTCGTCGAAGCCCTCGATGGAGGCGATCTCCGAGGCCTCGACATAGCCGACGTCCTCGACCGTGGCGAAGCCCTCGGTGACCAGCAGCTGGGCGATGACCTCGTCGACGTCGAGGGCTTCCTGGAACAGGGCGGTGCGCTCGGCGAACTCGCGCTGGCGGCGCTCGCTCTCCTGGCTCTCGGTCATGATGTCGATCTGCCAGCCGGTCAGTTGGCTTGCGAGACGGACGTTCTGGCCGCGGCGGCCGATGGCCAGCGACAGCTGCTCGTCAGGCACCACCACCTCGACCCGCTCGTCCTCCTCGTCCATCACCACCTTGGAGACTTCGGCCGGGGCCAGGGCGTTGACGATGAAGGTCGCCTCGTCCGGGCTCCACTGGATGATATCGATCTTCTCGCCCTGCAATTCGGCGACCACCGCCTGGACGCGGCTGCCGCGCATGCCGACGCAGGCGCCGACGGGGTCGATCGAGCTGTCGTTCGAGACCACCGCCATCTTTGCGCGGCTGCCCGGATCGCGCGCCACGGCGCGGATCTCGATGACGCCGTCGTAGACCTCCGGGACCTCCTGGGCGAACAGCTTGGCCATGAAGCCGCCGTGGGCGCGGCTCAGCAGGATCTGCGGGCCCTTGGTCTCGCGCCGCACGTCGTAGATGTAGCAGCGGGCGCGGTCGCCGATGTTGAAATTCTCCCGCGGGATCGACTGGTCGCGGCGCATGATGCCTTCGCCACGGCCGAGGTCGACGACCACATTGCCGTATTCCACGCGCTTGACGACGCCGCTGACGATCTCGCCCACGCGGTCCTTGAACTCCTCGTACTGGCGCTCGCGCTCGGCTTCGCGGACCTTCCCGGTCACCACCTGGCGGGCCATCTGGGTCTGCACCCGGCCGAATTCGAAGGGCGGCAGCACCTCTTCGTAGGTATTGCCGACGGCCGCGTCCTTATAGATGCGCCTCGCTTCCGAGACCCGCATCACCCCGGGCGGCGCCTCGGCGGGCAGGCCCTCCTCGGTCTCGCCGTAGCTGGCGTCGTCCCCGACCACGGTGATCACCCGCTTGACCACGGTCTCGCCGGTCTTCGGGTCGATCTTCACCCGGATGTCGTGCTCGGCGCCGTAGCGCGAACGGGCGCCCTTCTGGATCGCTTCCTCGATCGCCTCGATGACGATCTCCTTGTCGATCGACTTCTCACGCGCGACGGCCTCGGCGATCTGCAGAAGCTCAAGCCGGTTGGCGGAAATGCCCGTCAGGCTCATGGATCAGGTCCCTTACTCGGAAGTCTGTTGTTCTTGTTCAGCCGCGATGCGAGCGGCGCGCACATCGGCGCCCCGTTTCATCAGCTCGTCCGTCAGGACCAGCTTGGCCTCGATGATCCAGGCGAAAGGAATGAGCGCGGTATGCTCCTCGCCTTCCAGGTCGATCGCCACATTGTCGCCTTCGACGCCGGCGAGCAGCCCGCGGAAGCGCTTGCGCCCCTCGGCCATGCGGTCGAGCTCGAGGCGCGCCTCGTAGCCCTCATAGGTGTCGAAATCCTTCAGCCGCGTCAGCGGCCGGTCGACGCCGGGCGAGGAGACCTCCAGCACATATTCACCAGAGATCGGATCGGCGGCGTCCATCACCTCGGAGATGGCGCGCGACAGTCGCGCGCAGTCCTCGACGTTCATGTCCCCGTCGCTCGGGCGCTCGGCCATGATCTGCAGCCGACGCTGCTCCTGGCCGCCCATCAGGCGCAGGCGCACGATCTCGTAGCCGGTCGCCTCGGCCACGGGGTCGAGCAGCTCCAGCAGTCGCAAATCCTCGGCGGTCTTCCCGCGCATGAGCCTGGCCGTCCTCCGGCAAACAAAAAAGCGGCCGGGCCGCAGCCCGCCGCTTGAAAGCGCCATCCAGCGCGATCAGCGATGTGAGAGCGCCAATATAGCGGGCGTGCGGGGCCTTGTCAGCCCCAAACGGCGCAAACGCGGCAAACTGGGCAAGCGTCAGCATAAAAGCTCGCGCCTCCCCTTCCCTGGCGGCGGGCTTTGGTCCACAGAGCGCGCGTCCCTCCCCTTCAGTAGTGTGTGACCGCCTCATGGACCTCTCAAAGATCCCCACCGGCGCCAACCCGCCTTACGACGTCAACGCCATCATCGAGATCCCACAGGGCGGCGAGCCGGTGAAATACGAGCTCGACAAGGAGTCCGGCGCGATATTCGTCGACCGCTTCCTGCACACGGCGATGTTCTATCCCGGCAACTACGGCTTCATCCCCCACACGCTCGCCGACGACGGCGATCCGATGGACGTCCTGGTGGTCGGTCCGACCCCGGTGGTCCCGGGCGCGGTGATCCGCTGCCGCCCGGTCGGCGCGCTGATGATGCGCGATGAAGCCGGCGGCGACGAGAAGGTGCTGGCCGTGCCGGTGGACAAGCTCCACCCCTTCTACAACGGCGTCGACAGCTGGCGGGCGCTGCCGTCGATCCTGACCGAGCAGATCGCCCACTTCTTCCAGCACTACAAGGACCTGGAGAAGGGCAAGTCGGTGGACATCATCGGCTGGGCCGATCCGGCGGAAGCCGCCGACCTGATCCGCAGCTCGATCGAGCGCTACAAGCAGAGCCTGTAGCGCGTCGCGTCCCCAGCTCGCCCGTACGCGGGCGGGCCAGGTGACGCGAACTCATGTCACGCGCAGGAAATCCAGGAACACCGGGGCGCAGTCGCCCAGGCGTTTCTCCTCGTAGCGAGTGGTGATGTGGTCGACCGGCGGCGTGCGCCAGTCGGCCGCCGCCTCGGCGATCCAGGCGAACCCCGGTGTGGCGATCAGCCGCTCCAGGCTCCAATCCACATAGTCCGCCCAGTCGCTGGCGAAGCGCAGGCGCCCGCCGGGCTTGAGGACCCGCGCCAGCTCGACGGCGGTCTCGGCCTGCAGCAGCCGGCGCTTGTGGTGGCGCGCCTTCGGCCAGGGGTCGGGAAACAGGATGAAGACCCGCTCGAGGCTGGCGTCCGGCAGTCGCGCCAGCAGCTCGCGCGCGTCGCCGTCGTGCACCCGCACGTTCTTCAGCCCCGCCTCGTCGATATGCCGCAGCGCGCTCGCCACCCCGTTCTGGAACGGCTCGGCGCCGATGAACAGGACGTCCGGCCGCTTCGCCGCCTGCGCCGCCAGGTGCTCGCCGCCGCCGAAGCCGATCTCCAGCCAGACTTCCGCGGCGTCGGGCGCCAGGGCGCGCGGCTCGAACGGCGAAAGCGGCGCACGGATCGCCGGCAGCAGGGTGTCCATCAGCGCCGCCTGGCGCGGCTTGATGGTGCGGGATTTCAGCCGGCCATAGGACCTGAGCGGCGGGTGAGGCGCAGTCATGGCGGCCTTCTATGCGGCCGTGGGCCGCGTGCGAAGCCCGCTCGCGGCTTAGACCACGCTGGTGGCGACTTGCCGAAGGCCGGCGAGCACCTGCTCACGGATGGCCGCCGGATGGTCGCCCGGGGTCCGCAGCAGGCGCAGACCGTCGAGATGCACCTGCACCATCTGCCCGTGAAAACGCTGCAGCGTCTGGAACCGGCTCACCAGCTCGCACAGGCTGTAGGCGGCCTGGCCAAGCTCGCCGAGGCCGAAGACCCCGCCCATGGCGACCACGCGGTTGGCGCAGATGTAGAGCTGCTGCAGGCCGGCCTCGTCGAAGCCGCCGACGGTCTTCAACTGGTCGCCGAGGGCGTAGATCTCCTTCAGGTTGGCGTCGATCTCGGCGATCGTCGGATCGCGGACCAGTTCGACGGCCTGCTGGGCGGAGGACAGCGCCTCGGCGGCGCTCATGCCGCCACGCGTGACGACGCTCTTCGCCAGCCGGTTCTCGTACTTGAAGGTGTTGCCGGTTTTCAAAGGGCGGCCCTTTTCGGGTTGAGCAAGGCGTCGATGTCGGACTGGGACATGTCCGGACCACCTGCCTTGCCGAGCTTGGCGGAGACGTCGTCGTGGCGGCGCCCCTTGATGCCGGCCGGGGGGCCGAAGGTCTTGTGGCGCCGGTCGGGGCCGGCATAGGTTTCGGTGACGACGAACTGGCGGGTCTCGCGGGCCAGCCACATCACACGATCGAACATCGTCTTCGGCGTGATCGGCTTGGCCACCACGAAGTTGGCGCCGCAATCGCGCGCCCGGGCGATCGAGCTGGGCGCGGTGTGGCCGGAGACCAGCATGATCGGCGTCAGCCGGTTTTCGTTCTCCTCCATCCGCCGCAGTCGCGTCACGAAGTCGAAGCCGACCCCGCCGGCCATGTCGCAGTCGACGATGATCAGGTCGAACAGGATGCCGTGCTTGATGCAGTCTTCGGCCTCGGTCAGCGTCAGGCACTTGCGGATCGCCTTCACGCCAAAGCCGATGAACACCTGGCCGAGGATGTCGAGCTCGGCCTGGTTGTTCTGCAACAGCAGAACCGTCGCCTTGGACAGGTTGAGGCGGGCTTCTGCCCTGTCGGTCATGGACAGGCTCCGAAGAAGTCGAGTTCGCCGGTTTCCGGCGGGGGATGCAGCGCCCCGCCCCGCAGCCTCCAGGCCAGTTCGGTCAGCGGAACCACGGCGATGGCAGGGCCGGTGTCGAGCCGCCAGTCCACCGGCGCCAGGGCCGACAGCGCGTGCAGATAGTCGGCCACCGCCGCGAGGCTCTGGGTCAGCAGGTCGAGGGTCTGGGCCTCCTCGATGGCGGCGCCGGTCTGCAGCGCCGGCGCCAATCCGGCCTGCAGCGCCTCGCAGCGGTCCGCCAGGGTGGCGAGTTCGCCGGCGCAGGCCCCGAGGGCGCGCGACATGGGCTGGGCTTTCGACACCGCGCGGCGACCTCAGAACAGCTCGAGCGCGCCGGTGTCGGCGGCGGGCTTCGGGGCAGGCGCGGTTTCGCGGGCGAAGACCTCGCGGGTGTCCTTCGACAGGAAGACCTGCCGGGCGCGGCCGCTCACCGGCCAGAACTGGATGCGCCGTCCGGCGTCGCCGCGCAGCGAGCCGCCGACATTGCTCAGCCCTTCACGCCGCATGAATTCCTCCGCGAAGGTGGCGTTCATCTCGCCGACGTCGGTCAGGCCGGTGATCAGCCGCGCGCCGCCGAACAGCTTGCCTTCCAGCCGCTCGCGCCGCGCGCCCTTCTGCAGCAGGGCGTTCACCAGCAGCTCCATGGCGTGCACCCCGTAACGCATCGAGTCGGCGTCGCCCTTCTTGGGGTCCACGCCGGGCAGCAGGAAGTGGTTCATCCCGCCGAGGCCGGCGATCGGATCGCGGAGGCAGGCCGCCACGCAGCTTCCGAGAATGGTGGTCAGCACCGCTTCCGGATCGTCGGTGACGTACTGCTCGCCCTGCACGATGTGCACGGGTCGCAGGCCGTCAGCCCTTGGCCGCGTCCCGACATGCGTCATGTGAGGGGCCCGAACACCGCCTCGATCTTCTCCTTCAGCGTCTGCACGGTGAAGGGCTTGACGAGGTAGTTGTTGACGCCGAACTGCACCGCGCGCTGCACCAGGTCCTTGTCGGCCCGGCCGGTCAGCATGATGAAGGCGGTGCCGCGGATCGGCTCGTGGGCGCGCACCGCACGCAGCAGGCCAAGGCCGTCGAGCTTCGGCATGTTGTAGTCGGAGATGATCAGGTGGGCCTTGCTCATCAGCATGGCGCGCAGGCCGTCCTCGCCGTCCGCGCACTCCCGGATGTCCTTGAACCCGAGCTGTTGCAGACCGCTGCGGACCAGCGAGCGCATGGTCTGCTGATCATCGACGACGAGCACCTTGAGGGAAGCGGCTGCAGGCATCAGACGTTCTCGATCGGATTGGGGCTGGGCGCTTTGAGGAGTTCGGCGGAGATTCGCTCGAGCGGCGCTTGGCGCTCGACGGCCCCGATTTCGAAGGCCACCTTCGGCATGCCGTAGACGACCGAGCTGGACTCGTCCTGGCCAATGGTGCGGGCGCCGGCGCGGCGCATGGCCAGAAGGCCCTCCGCCCCGTCGCGGCCCATGCCGGTGAGGATGGCGCCGACGGCGCGGTCGCCGGCGACCTTGGCCACCGAGCGGAACAGGACGTCGACCGAGGGGCGGTGGCCGTTGACGGCCGGCCCGGCCGACAGCCGGCAGCGCAGGGCGCCGCTGCCGCCGATCTCGAGATGGGTCTCGCCGCCGGGGGCGATGTAGATGCGGCCGGACTCCAGCACCGCGCCGTCGTGCGCCTCGGCCACCTTGGGCGCGCACAGCCGGTCGAGCCGCTCGGAGAAGCTCTTGGTGAAGGTCGCCGGCATGTGCTGGGTGACCACCGTCGGCGGGCAGTTGGCGGGGAACCGGCTGAGGATGGTGATCAGCGCCTCGACGCCGCCGGTCGAGGAGCCGATGGCGATGATCCGGTCGTCGGGCGTGTGCTCCAGCGGCGCAGGCTTGGCCGCGCCCGCCTCGGGCGTGCGCAGCGGCCGGACCTTCGCCTTGGCCGCGGTCTTCACCTTGAACGGCAGGTCGTGAAAGCCTTCGAGCCCGCCGGTCGACGGCTTGGCGACGCAGTCGATGGCGCCCAGCTCGAGCGCCTCGACGGTGGCCTCGGCGCCGCGCACCGTCAGGGTCGAGACCATCACCACCGGCATCGGCCGCAGCCGCATGATCTTCTCGAGGAAGTCGATGCCGTTCATGTTCGGCATCTCGACGTCGAGGGTGATGACATCGGGATTCAGCCGCTTGATGGCCTCGCGGGCTTCCAGCGGATCGCCGGCCTCGCCGACCACCTCGATCTCGGGGTCGCGCTGCAGCACGGTGGCGATAAGGCTCCGCATCGTCGCGGAGTCGTCTACAACCAGGACACGGATCATTAGCGCACGCTCCGCAGCCGGTAGGTGGTCACGCCGTCCGTCTCCAGGCGCGCCGCGGCGTCGCCGCACACGCGCTCGGAGTGGCCGATGTAGAGCCGCGCATCGGGGCTCATCAGCGGCAGGAAGCGGCCGAACACCTTCGCCTGCGTCTCCTCTTCGAAATAGATGACGACGTTGCGGCAGAAGATCGCCTGGAACTGGCGCCGCATGGGCCAGTCGCCGATCAGGTTCAATTCGTTGAAGGTGGTCAGCCGGCGCATCGGCTCGCTGACCTGGAAATTGTCGCCGTCGCGCTCGAACCAGCGGGCGCGCAGCTCGCCGGGCACCGCCGCGACGATCTGGCTCGAATAGACGCCGGCGCGGGCCTCGGCCAGCATCTGGGTGTCGATGTCGGTGGCCAGGATCCTGATGTCGTAGTCCGGCGCGTCGGGCATCATCGACAGGATGGTCAGGGCGATCGAATAGGGCTCCTGGCCGTTCGAACAGGCGGCCGACCAGATGCGCACGGAGCCGCCCCGCTTGGCGTTGGCCAGCAGCGGCGGCAGCACCTTTTCCTTGAGGTGCTCGAAGTGGTGCGGCTCGCGGAAGAAGCGGGTGACGTTGGTGGTCAGCGCCACGATCATCTGCTGGCGCTCGTCGAGCCCCTTGGCGTCGGTCACCAGGGCGCAGTAGTCGCGGAAGCTCTCCAGCCCGAGCGCGCGCAGCCGCTTGGCGAGCCGGGAATAGACCAGCGTCGCCTTGCTTTCCGGCAGCGCGATGCCGGCGGCGGCGTGCAGGGTCGCCGCGATCATGCGGAAGTCTTCCGCCGTGAAGAGGAATTCGCCGTCGACCAGCTGGGCGCGACGGTCTTCACGCAGGGGCATGGGAGGCGCGACCGTCATGCCGCGTGATCGAGCTCGCGATCCGGCAGCACCCGATCCAGCGAGATGAAGCTGACCATGCGTCCGTCGATGGCCAGCAGGCCGCGGACGAAGGTCCGCACCATCTCGGAGGCGACGTCGGGGGTCGGCTGGATCTCTTCGTCGGTCACGGTGAGGATGTCGGAGACGGCGTCGACCAGCAGGCCGACGACCTGGTTCTGCACCTGGGCGACGATGATCACGTGGCGAGCGGTGGGGTCGGCGGCCCCCAGGCCCAGGCGCGCGCCCAGGTCGACGATCGGCAGCACCGCGCCGCGCAGGTTGATCACGCCGCGCACGAAGGCCGGCGCCTGGGGCAGCGCGGTCGCCGGCGTCCAGCCGCGGATCTCGCGCACCTCCATGATGTTCACACAGAATTCCTGAGCGCCGATCCGGAAGGAGATCAGTTCGCGGCCCGCGCCGCCCTGGTTCGCTGCTTCACTCATGGTCTCAACCCGCCTGCAGGAGCCTGGGGGCCTCGGCCGTACGCGAGGCCGCCACCAGGGCGTCGATATCGAGGATCAGGGCGACGCGGCCGTCGCCGAGGATGGTCGCCGCGGCGATGCCGGGCACGCGGCGGTAATTGGCTTCCAGGCTCTTGATGACGACCTGGCGCTGGCCCTGGATGGCGTCGACCAGCAGCACCGCGCGGGTGCCGCCTTCGCCCTCGATCAGCAGGGCCACGCCCTGTTCGCTGTCGAGCGGCTCGGCCCGGTAGCCGAGCGACAGGCCGACGTCGACCAGCGGCACGTAGGAGCCGCGGATGGAGATCACCCGCGCCCCGCCGCCCAGTCCGTGCACGTCGGAACGCTTCGGCTGCAGGGTTTCGATGATCGAGGTCAGCGGGGCCACCAGGGTCTGCTGGCCGGCGGTGACCACCATCCCGTCGAGCACCGCCAGCGTCAGCGGCAGGCTCATCGAGAAGGTCGAGCCGAGGCCCGGCCGCGAGGTGATGGAGATTCGCCCGCCGAGGTCTTGGATCGAGCGCTTCACCACGTCCATGCCGACCCCGCGGCCGGAGATGTCGGAGATGGTGCTGGCGGTCGAGAAGCCCGGCAGGAAGATCAGGTTGTCGATCTCCTCGTCGGTCAGCGCCGCCTCGGCGGGGATCAGGCCCTTGTCGATGGCGATCTGCTTGACGCGCTCGCGGTTGATGCCGCCGCCGTCGTCCGCCACCTCGATGACGATGCGTCCGGAGCGATGGGCGGCGGAGAGCTTGCAGGTCCCTTCCGGGTTCTTGCCGGCGGCGATCCGCTTCTCGGGGGTCTCCAGGCCATGGTCGATGGCGTTGCGGATCATGTGGGTCAGCGGGTCGGTGAGCCGTTCGATGACCGTCTTGTCGACCTCGGTGCCCTCGCCCTCGGTGAGCAGGCGCACCTGTTTGCCGGTGATGCTGGCGAGCTCGCGCACCAGGCGCGGCATCCGCTGGAACACCGACTTCACCGGCTGGGCGCGGATCGCCATGACGCTGTCCTGGATCTCGCGCGTCAGCTGCTCGAGCTCGTCCAGGCCGCCGGCCACGTTGGAGGCGCGCGCCAGGCCCGCCTCGTTGACCCGCTGGGCCAGCATCGCCTGGTTGATCACCAGTTCGCCGACCAGGTCGATCAACCGGTCGACGCGGTCGAGGTCGACGCGGATGGTCGGCGCGGCCTGGGCGACCCCGCCCGGCTTGGCCTCTCCGCGTCGGTCCTCGCCGCCGCGTCGGTCCTCGACCCGCCGGTCCTCGACCGAGTTCGCGGCCATGGCTGCAGGGATGACGGCGGCGGGTTCCTCGGCCTCGGCGATCGGCTCGAGCGCGGCGACCGGCGCTTCGGCCTGGGGAGGCGCGGTCTCCTCGCCGGCGGACTGCGCCAGGCTGATCAGGGCGGCGATGTCGAGTTCGGCGTTCGCCAGCTCCATCGGCTCGCCGTCGAGGCCGATCGCCTGCACGTCCAGCTCGCAGTCGGCGTCGACGAACTCGAACACCTCGCGAAGGTCCGCCTCGGTGGCGTCGCCGCGGATGCGGACGGTCCAGGACAGATAGGCGCCTTCGGGGTCCAGGTGCGGCAGCAGCGGCAGGTCGCCGGCGTCGAGCTCCACCTCGACCTCGCCCAGCCGCGCCAGCTCGCGCAGCAGCAGCACCGTCTCGTTGGCCTTGGCGTAGAGCTCCGGCCGCGGCTTGAAGCGCAAGGTCCAGCTGGCCGGCTCGGGGGCAGGCTCCTCGGCCGGCGCCTCGGCGTCGAAGTCGAGATCCAGGGGCGCCATCTGCATCGGCTGGAAGTCGATCTCGCCCATGCCGTCGTCGCCGGCGTCGGACTCTTCGATGCCGGTGAGGGCGGAAAGCTCGGCGGCGCAGACGTCGCAGCGGGCCTGGTCGACCGCGCCGCCGTCCCGCGCCGCCCGCACAAGGTCAGCGAGCACGTCTGCCGAGCGCAGCAGGGCCTTGACGACCGCGTCGGACGCGGGAAGCCGGTTGCTGCGCACCTCGTCGAGCGTCGTCTCGAAAATGTGGGCGAAGTGAACGAGGTCTTCGAGGCCGAACGCCCCGGCTCCGCCCTTGACGGAGTGCACCGCCCGGAAGACGGCGTTGACCGTCTCCGATTCCGTATCGCCGCCTTCCATGGCGAGGAGACCGGACTCCAGTTCTGCGAGCTGCTCCTCGCATTCCTGGAAGAAGGTCGCCTTGATTTCCGCCATCGGATCCATCAGTCGCGTCCTTCGTAGAGGCTCAGGCGGCCACGCGGCGGATGGCTTCCACCAGCTTTTCCGGATTGAAGGGCTTCACGATCCAGCCGGTCGCCCCGGCGTCGCGCGCCCGCATCTTCTTCTCGGCGCTGGACTCGGTGGTCAGCACCAGGATCGGGATCGCCCGGCAGCGTGCGTCGGCGCGAACGCCTTCGATGAAGCCGTAGCCGTCCATGCGCGGCATGTTGATGTCGGTGACGATGACGTCGGGCGTCTCGCCGGCCAGGACTTCCAGGCCGTGAACCCCGTCCTCCGCCTGGACGACGTTGAAACCGGCGTCCACCAGGGCCAGCCGCAGCATGTCGCGCATGGTGCGGGAATCGTCGACCGTAAGGATGGTCTTGCTCATGCGCCGAGCTCCCGAGAGTTGAAGTGCTGATCGATCGACGCGCCCAGCAGCGCCAGCGTCGAGGTGAATTCGTCGGAGGGCGAGACCAGGGCGAAACCGGCCCCGTCGGTGTTCCAGGTGGCGTGGGCCGAGAGCAGCACCTGCAGGCATTGGGCGCCGAGCCGTTCGACCGCCGAGGCGTCGACCTCGACGTTGCGGCCGCGCAGGGCCAGGAACTCATGGGCGAGCGGGCCGGCGGCGTTCAGGTCGAGGACCTGGCCGAGCCGCAAGACCGCAGCGCTCTCCGGAGCAGGGTTTTCCATGGCGGGCTAGAGCTCTTTCCCGATGTCGCCGGCGACCGATCGGGGATGGCCGGCCGCGCCGCCGCCGACGGCGAGCGCGAGCTCCATCGTGAGGACGACCCGAGTCCCGCGGGCGCTCGCAAGCGACGCCCTGAAGATCGTCTGGTTCTTTCCAACCACAGCGACGACTCCGCCCGTAAACCCGAGGCGCTTCTGCCCCCCCGTGTTGCTTAATCTCGGCGTTCTCCCGTTGAGAAAGGATTACTGCGGCGAAAACTAGGTTTGCGACGGTCGCGATACCTACGAATCGTTCGCATGGTAATGAATAGCCGCCGTTCGCTGGACGGCCGGAAATGTCGCCGGCACGTGGACCAGTCTGGGTCTTTGCGGCGCTGCGGACCTTGACACCCTGTATTTCGGGTCACCTAAATTTGGTCACATTGTCGCAGTCATGGGCCAATAGATGGATGATGCTTCACCCTTTCGAGTCTTCTCATGTAACGATCTTAACAGACAGGATCTCGCCGGGAGTGAATTGGTGTATACGGCCCAGATTGAGCCCCGCGGAGAAGATGTCTGTGCGGCCCTGGCCCATGGCCTGTTGCTGGCCTCGCGCCGCTGGCGCACCCGGCTCAACGAGCGCCTGAAGGCCGTCGGCCAGACCGACGCGCGCTGCGCCGCCCTGGCGGAGATCGCCAGCTGCAAGGACGGCGTGGTCCAGCGCGAGCTGTCGCAGCGCCTGGGGGTGGAGGAGCCCACGGTGGTTCGGCTGCTGGACGCGCTGGAAGCCAATGCCTGGGTCGAACGCCGCGCGCACACCATCGACCGCCGGGCCAAGCTGGTGCAGGTGACGCCGGCCGCGCAACCGGTGCTCGACCAGGCCCAGACCATCGTCGCCGAACTGCAGCAGGAGATGTTCGCCGGCATCGACCCGTCGGACCTCGCCGTCTGCGTCCGGGTGCTGAGCGAACTCAGCCACAAGCTCGACCGCCCATAGGGCTGCTCGTTCCGGTCTCCGCTAAGCGAGACCGGACCATCTACTCACGATGCTCCGTCGTGGGTGGCTCTTAGTGGCCGGCCTTGGCGCCGGCGAGTTCCTTGACCATGCCGGCGACGAAGTCCTTGGCGTCGCCGAACAGCATGTGGGTCTTGTCGAGGTAGTAGAGCTCGTTCTCGATGCCGGCGAAGCCGGGCTTCATCGAGCGTTTGATGACCATCACCGCCTTGGCCTTGTCGACCTCGATGATCGGCATGCCGGCGATGGCGCTCTTCGGGTCGTCGCGGGCGGCGGGGTTGACGACGTCGTTGGCGCCGATGATCAGGGCGACGTCGGTGGTGGCCAGGTCGCCGTTGATCTCGTCCATCTCGATCAGCTTCTCGTAGGGGACGTTGGCCTCGGCCAGCAGCACGTTCATGTGGCCGGGCATGCGGCCGGCGACCGGGTGGATGGCGAAGCGGACGTCGACGCCCTTGCCGCTCAGCGCCTGGTAGAGTTCGGAGACCTTGTGCTGGGCCTGGGCCACGGCCATGCCGTAGCCGGGGACGATCACCACCGAGGTGGAGTTCTCCAGCATCAGGGCGGCGTCCTCCTGGGAGGCCGAGCGCACCGGGCGCGCCTCGCCGCCGCCCTCGGCGCCGGCGGCGACCTGGCCGAAGCCGCCGAACATGACGTTGGCGAACGAGCGGTTCATCGCCTTGCACATGATCACCGCCAGGATGAAGCCGGAGGCGCCGTCCAGCGCCCCGGTGATGATCAACAGCTTGTTGGACAGCGCAAAGCCCATGGCGCTGGCGGCCAGCCCGGCATAGGCGTTCAGCAGGGCGATGACGGTCGGCATGTCGGCGCCGCCGATCGGCGCCACCAAGAGCACCCCGAACACCGCCGCCAGCCCGACGAAGCCGATCAGCAGCGCCCCGCTCTGCGGGTGCAGCGCCAGCGCCGCGGCGAGCCCGACGGCGGTGACGAACACCGCCAGGTTGACCAGCTTCTGGCCGGGGAACACCATCGGCCGGGTCGTCACCAGCTCCTGCAGCTTGGCGAAGGCCAGCACCGAGGCGGTGCAGGTGAGGAAGCCGAGCAGCATCTCGAAGGCCAGCGCCACCGAGGCGAAGCTGAGCGGCGCGCCGGCGGCGGCCAGCTTGGTCATCTCGACGACGCCGATCAGCGCCACCGCCAGCGCCCCCAGCGAGTGGCTGAGCGCGGTGCGCTGCGGGATCGCCGTCATCGGCATCAGGTAGGCCAGCGGCACGCCGATCGCCGAGCCGAGCAGCAGGGCCGCGCCGATCAGCTTGTAGTCGACCACCTGCTTCAGCAGCAGGGTGCCGACGATCGCCAGCACCATGCCGGCCTCGCCGACCCAGACGCCGCGGCGCGAGGTCGACGGATGGCTCATCCACATCAGCGACAGGACGAAGCAGACCGCCGCGATCAGATAGGCGGCCTCGACCAGCGGATTGCCCATCACTTCGGCCCCTTCTTGAACATCTTCAGCATGCGGTCGGTGATCAGGAAGCCGGAGACCAGGTTGACGGTGGCGGCGGTGACGGCGACGAAGCCCAGCACCTTGGCGAGCGGCCCGCCGTGCTCCTCGCCGAGGATGATGATCGCGCCCACCACCGCCACCGCGGCGATGGCGTTGGTCAGGCTCATCAGCGGCGAGTGCAGCAGGCTGGAGACCCGCTTGATCAGCTGGAAGCCGAGGAAGGCGGCCAGCACGAAGACGGCCAGCAGGTCCGGGTCGAAGGCGGTGGGCATCTGAGGTCTCCGGGGACTTGGGCTCAGGCGGCGGCGGCGGCGGGGGCCGGGAAGACCACCGCGCCGGCGCGCACCACGCGCGCCGCCTTGAGGATATCGTCGTCGTCGCCTGCGCCCTCGCGGGCGCTCTCGGCGAACAGGTGCTGGACGAAGGCCAGCAGGTTGCGGGCGTAGAGGGTGGAGGCGTCGGCGGCGATGCGGCCGGGCAGGTTCTCCAGCCCGACCACCTGCACGCCGTTCGCGGTGGTGGCGATCTGGCCGGCGACCACGCCTTCGATGTTGCCGCCCTGCTCGACGGCGAGGTCGAGCAGCACCGAGCCGGGCCGCATCGAGGCGACCTGGGCGGCGGTGACCAGCCTGGGCGCCGGGCGGCCGGGGATCAGGGCGGTGGTGATCACCAGGTCCTGCTTCTGGATGTGCTCGGAGATCAGCGCCGCCTGTTTGGCCTGGTACTCGGCGCTCATCGGCTTGGCGTAGCCGCCGGCGGATTCGGCGGCGGCGAACTCGGCGTCCTCGACGGCGACGAACTTGGCCCCCAGGCTCTGCACCTGCTCCTTGGCCGCCGGGCGCACGTCGGTGGCGGTGACCACCGCGCCCAGCCGCCTTGCGGTGGCGATCGCCTGCAGGCCGGCGACGCCGGCGCCCATCACGAACACCCGCGCCGGGCTGATGGTGCCGGCCGCGGTGGTCATCATCGGCATCGCCCGGCCGAACACCGCGGCGGCCTCGATCACCGCCCGGTAGCCGGCGAGGTTGGCCTGCGAGGACAGCGCGTCCATCACCTGGGCGCGGGTGGTGCGCGGCAGCAGCTCCATGGCGTAGGCGCTCAGGCCCTGGGCGGCCAGCGCCTGCAGCAGGGCGCCGTTGCGCGCCGGGTCCAGCAGGCCGACGACGGTCGCGCCGCGCGGCAGCCGGGCCGCGTCGCCCGCCGCCAGCGGCCGCACGGTCAGCAGCACGTCGGCGCGCGCCAACCCCGCGCCCCGCTCGACCAGCTCGGCCCCGGCCGCGGCGTAGGCGGCGTCCCCGAAGCTGGCGGCCAGGCCGGCGCCGCGCTCGACCAGCACCGGTGTCCCGCCGGCGATGAACTTCTTCGCCGCCTCCGGCGACAGCGCCACCCGGGTCTCGCCCGGGAAGGCTTCCTGCAACACGCAGACCGTACGCGGCTCCGAACCCATGCCTCGTCCCACTCCTTGGCGAAGCCTTGCCGGCTCCGTCCGATCCATGTCCGCGCCGCGCGCCGGAAAGCCCGGGCGGCCGCATTGGGCATCTGTCCCAGATCCGCCCCGCCGGGCTCGCCGAGCCCAGGCCAGCCCCAGCCTAATGTCGCCATCTGGAAAGCGCGTCAACCGCCGCGACCCTAGCCGCCGTGGACCGGAACAGCCAACCCTCGTCGCCGCGATGCTACGCATTTGTACCGGTTTTGCGCCGATCGGGCGTCTGACAGCCGGAAAGCAGGCGCCGCCCGCGCGGCGCATTTTGCGTCGGAGCCGCCGCAGTTTGTCGCAAAAGGCGAAGTGATGGCCGTTGAGCCGTTCGCCGCGGTCTCCTACGGCGTCGACGCCAAGATCAGCTTCTGAGCGGCAGCGCCCCTCGGGGGCGGGCGTCTTGCGCCGAAAGACGCGAGGTCGGCCGCCTTGCCGGGCCGTTCACCGGTTCGAGCCCCGCGACGGGTTCGGCTCGTGGGCGGCGCTCCACGTCGCAGCCGGCAGCTCGATCTCGCCCCGCGCCGGCAGGGCGTCGGAAGCCTGGCCGGCGAGCACGCCATAGGTCCCCGGCTTGACGCTCCAGTTGTCGCCCGCCGCCTCGTAGACGGCTTCCAGCCGGCGATCGACGAGGAGATCGAACGTCTTGCTCTGTCCTGGCTTCAGATCTGCCTTGGCGAAGGCGGCGAGCCGCTTGGGCGCTTCCCACCCGGCGGCCCGCCAGTCGCTCGGCGCCAGGTAGACCTGAACCACGCCCTTGCCGGCGCGCTTGCCGGTATTGCGGATGGCCACCCTGACCTTCAGGGCGTCGCCCTCGAGGTGTGGGGTCACGTCGGAGACGGCGAAGGTCGTGTAGCTGAGCCCGTGCCCGAAGGCGAAGAGCGGCTTGAAGCCCTTCAAGTCATACCACTTGTACCCGATCGCCGCGCCCTCGTCGTAGGTGACGCGAGCCGGCGAGCCGAGCGGCTTGTCGCTTCCGGCGATCGACGGGTGCGCGAGCTGGTCAAGCGACGCCGGGAACGAGATCGGCAGGTGGCCGGACGGATTGACCTTGCCGGTCAGGATGCGGGCGAGGGCGTGGCCGCCGCGGATCCCTGGATAGAAGGCCTCCAGGATCGCCGGCGTCCGCTCGGCCCAGGGCATCAGGATGGCCCCGCCGCTCTCGACCACGACGATCGTCCTCGGATTGGCCTTGAGCACCGCCTCGACCAGGGCGTCCTGCTTTCCCTTGAGCTGCAGCTGGCCGTCGAGGCCTTCGGTCATGAACTGGACGACAAAGACGATCGCCACGTCCGACTTCGCCGCCAGCGCCGCGGCCTGGGCGAGATCCTCGCCGGCGTCATAGCTGACCTGGACGCGGGGAAGCTCGGCCTTGAGCTGGGCGACGGGCGACGACGGCATGTACAGGCTGGCGTACGGCGAGCCGCCATAGGGCGTCACCGCCGAGGAGCCGCCCCCTTCGGGCACGCCCTTGTCCGCATGGCCGCCGATCACCGCCACGGACGTCACGCCTTTCAGCGGCAGCAGGCCGCCCTCGTTCTTCAAGAGGACCAGCGACTCCTCCGCCGCCTTCTGCGCCACCTGCGCATGCGCGGCGTAGTCGATCTTGGCCTTCACCGGCGGATCGTCGATCGTCCCCGTCGAGAACATCGCCCAGAGGATCCGTTCGGCCATGTCGTCGAGGCGCTTCGCCGGGATCTCGCCCGCAGCCAGCGCGGCCTTGAACGGCTTGGGCGCGAAGTAGGGCTGCATGTTGCGGGGGCCGCTGTATCCGGTGAACTGGTCGAGGCCGTCATTGGCCGCGTCCGCCGTCGAGTGCACGGCGCCCCAGTCGCTCATGACGAAGCCTTTGAAGCCCCAGTCATGCTTCAGCACCTTGTTCAGCAGGTAGTCGTTCTCGCAGGCCCAGCGTCCGTTCACCAGGTTGTAGGCGCACATCACCGACGCCGGCCGACCCTGGTCGTAGGCGATCTCGAAGGCGAGCAGATCCGACTGCCGCATGGCCTCGGCGGAAATGGTGACGTCGATGTGGGTGCGCTGGGTCTCCTGGTCGTTGACCGCGAAGTGTTTGACCGTCGAGATCATGTGGGTCGACTGGATCCCGCGGATCAGCGCCCCGCCCATGGTCCCGGCCAGCAGCGGATCCTCGCCGGTGTATTCGAAGTTGCGCCCGTTTCGCGGTTCACGGGCGAGATTGACGCCACCGGCCAGCAGCTGGTTGAATCCATAGGCCCTGGCCTCCGCGCCGATCATCACCCCGCCGGCTTCCGGCACGCCCGGATCGAAGCTGGCCGCGGTGGCGAGCGAGGATGGCAGGGCCGTGCTCGGCAGGGCCCTGGTGCGCACCCCCATCGAAGCGTCGGTCTGCATCTGATCGGGGATGCCCAGGCGCGGAACGCCTGGCACGAAGCCGGCCGCCTCGGGCACGGCGCGCGCCTTGACCATGGCCCGCAGCTCTGGAGACACGATGTCATCGGGCGTCTTGTCGAAATCCGGCATGGGCCAGCCGAAGCCGAAGACGATCCGCAGCTTCTCGTCCTCGGTCATGGCCGCGACGGCCGCCTTCGCCCGCGCCTCCGGCGTGCGGTTGCGATCGAGCCAGGGCTGGCCGCTCGACTGGGCGAGGGCGGACGTGGCGAACAGCAGGCCGAGCGCGAGCGCCGGGGCGGCGCGACCGAGGCGCAGGCGCGGTGCTCCGCCGGCAAGTGTTCGCGCAACCTTGTGAAGGGCTAATCCCCGTGAAGACCGTCGCACGCCCGCGCCTCGCGATATTTCAGGTTGCAAAGCTCTTGGCCGAAAGGCCCGGGCTTGGCAACGGCGGCGCTCGCCGGCGGCGTCCACGGCTGGGATGTTCCGCCCTCCAGCTGAGGGCTGGAGTCACCCGTCTCGATTCGCGCGGGAGACGGGCCTTTAGGTGTTCACCCCCTCGTGCGAACGCTCCATGGCGCGCTTGTAGGCGTCGCGGCCGGTGGTGCGGGCGAGGTAGGCCTGTTCGGCGTCGCCGAGGGTGACGCCGCAATTCCGCTGGCCCAGGTTCAGGGCGTAGGTCACCGAGATGTCGGCGGCGGTGAAAGCCTCGCCGGCGAGGTAGGGCGAGCTGGCGAGGCGTTGGCTGACCAGCTTCAGCCGCTTCTGGAACGACTGCAGACACCAGGTCGCGCCCCAGTTCTCCCGCTCGGCTGCGGGCGCGATGAAGCGGCTGACGACGACGGGCATCATCAGGGTCGCCAGGCCGGCTTCGCCCAGGTGCAGAAACTGCTGGTAGGCGGGGAAGGTCGGATCCTGCGGCGCGGGCGCCAGCGGCGTCGGCCCGTAGCGGGCCATCAGGTACTCCATGATCGCGATCGACTCGACCATGACGACGTCGCCGTCCTGGATCGCCGGGATGTAGTCGGCGGGGTTGACCGCCAGGAACTCGGGATCCTGCTCGGCAGCCAGCATGTCCACCTGCCGCACCCGGTAGGAAAGGCCCATCTCCTCCAGCACCCAGACGACCCGGATCGATCGCGAGGTCTGTCCGCCCCAGACGGTGATCATGCGCCGGCCCTTTCCATCTGTGAGTGAGGCGACCGAAGCGGACCACGTGGCCCAGGCCCTCCACACGCCCGCCAGGGGCTCGATCATGAGCAGGGCGGACGGGCCAGAGCCAGCGGCTCAATAAACCCTGAGCGAATGCAATTGAAGCGTTGAGGTGGCCGCGCATGGCTTCGACGCAGGCCCATTCGATGAACCCCACCATGAAGGCGGTCGCGAACACCGGCGGCATGTCGTGGAAGCCGGTCAAGGCGGGCGACACGGCCGGGACCGTGAGCGCTGACGCGACGCTCGCCCGCGCGCCGAGCGCCTGCGATTTCACTCGCTTTATAGTTGAGGTTGATCTAGCGTCACCGGAGAGGGGCGGGGATGCACGGACCAAACCCACAGCCGCGGAGACGACCCGCCGAGGGGCGCCGATGAGCGCCTTCCTCGGCTTTCTGCTGGGACGTCCAGTCCTTATCGCCGGGATCGTGGGGGCGCTGCTGATCGGCGGCTTCGGCGTGCAGACCGCGCGGCTGCACCACGCCAAGGCCGATCAGATCGACCCGGATACGCAACGCAAGTGGAAGGACGAGTACCGCGAGCAGCGCAAGGCGCTGCAGGCGGCGCAGACCAGCCTGACGACCTGCCGCGCCAACGAGAGCTCGCTCCGCCAGGCGATTGACAGCCAGAACTCCGGCATCGAGAGCACGGTGCGGGCCGCCAATGCCGGTAAGGCCGCGGCGGACGCGGCGATCGCCAATGCCCGCGCGCAGAACGCCAAGCTCGATCAGGTCCTTCGCGACCTCCGGGCCGCCCGGCCGAAGGGCTCCGACCTGTGTGGCAGCGCCGACGACTTGATCCGGAGCTTCGCCCGATGACGCGGCGACGGGCCTTGGCCGCGGCGCTCAGCCTGACGCTGTTGGCCGGCTGCGCGACCCACGGCGAGCGCCGGGTGGACATTCAAATCGTCAAGGTTCCGACGCCGGTGGCCTGCGCCCCGGACCTCGGCTCGGAGCCGGCCTACCCGGACACGCCTGAGGCGCTCAGCGCCGCACCCGATATCTTCGAGCGGGTAAAGCTGCTGCTCGAAGGCCGCATTCAGCGCCAGCAGCGGCTTGCCGTCCTGGGAGCCGCGCTCAACGCCTGCGCCTCCATCGGTCGCGACCTGCCGCCGCCGCGGTGACGGTGGACGCCCGCCGCGCGGCGGCCCGCCGTCCGGCCGCGGCCCCAGCCGGCGGTCTCAGGCGATGAGCAGGTCTGCCAGCGAACCCGTGACCAGCTTGTTGCAGTCGAAGGGGCCGTAGCTCCTCCCGCCCGCGGTGATCCGCCCCCGCTCGGTGAACTGCCACAAATGGTAGTTGTGGCCGGCCACGCTGCGGGGCACGCCGTTGGCGTAGCTCGCCTTGCGATAGTCCGAGGTCCAGATGGTGCAGCCGGCGAACCTCACGCTCGGATGAAGCCGCGTCTCCCACCAGGACCGGTTGGTGTAGATGATCGGCCGCACGTCGAGCGGTGCGAGGCCCTGGCGCAGCACGTCCAGGCAGTCGTTGACCTCCCGCGCGATCTGCTCGCTGGTGTAGTCGCTCCAGTAGTCTTTGTAGATCGGGGTCCCGCCGATGGTCTTCAGTTGCGTGCGCCGGAAGTCCTTGCCGAGGAAGTCCCACTCGAGGTCGACGACGGGTTGCAGGTGGACGCCGCGCCTCAGGCCGCCGACGTCGCCGATTCGCTTTAGGAAGTAGGCTCCCTGGTCCCTGCCGGGCACGCCGGCGCTCAGGAAGTGGTAGGCGCCGCACGTCACCCCGGCGGCGGTCGCCGCGGCCCAGTGGGTCTCCAGGCTTGCGTCGCGGTTCCGCGCGCCCTGGCTCGCCTTCATGTAGACGTAGTTGATCCGGGCGGACTTGATCTCGCTCCAGGGCACGGCCTCGGTGTGGTGCGAGATGTCGATGCCGTAGGCGCTCGCGGACTCCGCATCGCCGGGGAAGACAAACCCTGACTTGGCCGCGCGCGTCGATGGCGGCCCGAAGAAGTTGGTGTCAAACTTGCCCATCTCGCCGAGCGGCGCGTCGTCGGCCAGGTCAACCTCCGGCGGCGTGGGCTGGGCCGCGGCGGCCGTGGAGAGCAGGCCTGCCGTGAGGGCCGCGCCGCCGGCCACCGCAGCCCGGCGCGAAAGTTCCTGAACCATCCACTCCCCCTTTGACAGCGCTGCGAGCTTGACCTTAGCTTGTAAGGTGGCGCTTTACAACCTGGGGCCTAGCCATGCGCGGCTCGCCTTCCCTCCGCATCGCGTTCGCGGCGATGCTGACCTTGTCGACGCTCTTCCTCGCGTTTGGAGCGCGGGCGGAGGATCCCGAGCCGCTGACGAAGGAGCCGGAGCGGTACGCCTTTATCGCGGGGGTCGCCAACTACACGGGCAACGGCAGCTCGTTCGAAGACCTGCTGACCGCCTGCGACGAGGCGATCCGGTTCCGCGCGATGCTGATCGGTGCAGGCTGGGCGCCGGACCACATCTTCCCCCGGGTCGCCATCCCGCCGGGCCAATCCGAGGTGCAGGGGATCCAAGCGGCGGTGTGCGACGCCAAGACCGCCGACCTGCGCGCCGGCCTGAAGGCTTTCTCCGACCGTCTGCTCGACGCGGAGGGTAATCCGTTCGGAGTCGTCTACCTGAGCGGGCACGGGGCGCAGAGCAATGGTGAGCAGTATTTCTTCGGCGCCGACGCCAACATCGACTTCGCCAAGGAGCTCCGCCGCGCGCAGATCTCTCCGCTGTACAAGGTGTTCAGCGAGGACGGCGTCGACGTGCTGGATACGCTGAAGCAGTTGAGCGGCATCAACTCCAGGGCCGTCCTGGTCATCATGGACGCCTGTCGTAACAACGCCGCCCTGGAGCGGTACAAGGACATCCTGACCCGGGCAGGGTCCGCCAATCCCAGGCTACTCACCCGCCTTTCGGCGGACTATCTGTCGGCGCGAGGCGAGATTGAGGACTACGACGGGATCTTCAGCAACATCGTGGTGCTGTTCTCGACGCGGCCGGAGCAGGAGGCGGCCGGCGCGCCGGCCGGCTCGACCACCGACTTCTCCCGCCGGGTGTTCGACTCCCTGAGGGACGACGAGATCCTCAGGGCGTCGGGACTGACGTTCGCGGAGGAGATCATCCACCGGTCTAAGCTGGAGCAGGCGGCGCTTCCCCGGTGGCAGAAGCAGATTCCGCAGAAGATCGGCTCGATGGGCGTCAAGCCCGTCTTCTGCTTCAAGGGCTGTCCCCAGCCGCTCGCGGCGTGGCCGAGCGAGGAAGTGACCACCGTGGCGATGGCCCCGGCCCCCGCGGTCGTCCAGGGCCATGTGGCCGCGAAGTCCGCCGTCGTGCGCCAGACGGCCGCCTACCGCCCCGCGGCCAATGCGCCGACGATCCTAAAGGCCGCCTACGCCGCGCCACTGGACGTCGCGGCCGCGCCGCCCGCGGGGACCATGACGGCGGCGGCGGCTCCCGCCCCGCCGCCGCCTGACGCGGAGGCGCTCGTCGCGGCAGCGCGCGAGGCCGTCGTGCCGCTGGCGCTGCGATCGATGAACGTGGACGTTTTCTACTGCCTCGGCGACGCCGGACTCTCCGACCGCCAGAGCGAGGCGCGCCGCTTCGCCGAGTCGCTGCGGAGCGCCATCCCCGCCGACGCGGTGATCGACGGCTACTACCTCGATCGGATCCGCCTGCGCTCCTTCGACCCGGCGGCGAATCCGCAGATGGCGCAAGGCAAGTCCGGTGCGTCCATATGGATCGACTACAACTCGCGCTTGGAGCGCGACTGGGCGGAGCGCATGGCCGGCGCCTACTCCGGGCGCATTCCGATCAGGACGACGGTCACCACCCGCACGAAGGACTACATCAGCGCTTTCTTCTGCGGCGACCTGCAGCGGCTGGCGCCGACCAGCACGGTCTATACCCAGGTCTCCAGGCGGGCGGACGTGCCCAGGGTCGCCCGGCTCGTGGCGGACCTCCAGAAGGCGCTGCCCACCGTCCGGGTCGAGCGCGCGGTCGATCCGGTGGACGACCGCCTGCCGGGCAAGATCCACACGCCCAACGCCACGGAGGTCCGCTACTATCAGGACGACCAGAAGGCGGCGGTCGACTCCATCGTCAGCTTCCTGAACGCCCGGCTGTCGCTGCCGGCCAAGGCGGTGAAGTTCAAGCGCGCCGAACGCCTGGCTAACCCGGTGATCGAGGTCTGGGTCGGCCTGGACGAGACCGCTACCTGGACGACGCCCGCGCCCGCGCCGGCCGGCGCGCCCACCTGAAGGTCGGCGCCTCCGCCGTGGGCTGGGCGCCGGTCAGTGCGCCGCCAGCCGCTCCAGCCAGGCCGCGGTGGTCCCCGCCTCGGTGAGCAGCCAGTCCCGGAAACGCCGCACCTGCGGGCGTAACAGATGCGGGTTGCGAAAGCGCGCCTGGAAGACGTGCTCGGTCCAGCCGCCGTTCGCCGCCGGGAACGGCAGCGACAGCCGTCCCGCCTCGACCTCGTCGGCCACCAGGGCCAGGCCGCAGAGCGCCAGCCCCGCGTGCGCCCGCACCGCGTCCAGCACGCGGGCGATGCGCTGGAAGCGGATGCCGCGCTCCGGCGCCTCCCGCCCCAGGCCCGCGCCTGCGATCCAGCGCGGCCAGTCGGGCGCCGCCGGATCGTCCTTGTAGAAGTCGAGGTGCAGCAGCGGAAAGCCCTCGAGCCGGCGCTCCAGCGCGAACGGCGCGATGCGCGCGACGTTCTCCGGCGAGGCGAGCGGCAGGAGGTAGTCGCGGAACAGCAGCTCCCCGTCCGGCCAGGGCCGACCGAATCCCACCTCGCAGTCGGCGGCGCCCAGCCGCAGCGGCGCTTCGCCCTCGCCGTTGACGCAGAAGCGGATGTTGGGGTGCTCGGCGCGGAAGGCCGCGAGCTTCGGGACCAGCCAGAGGTCGGCGAAGTCCGGCGGCGCGGCCACGTGGATCTCGTGGGCGCGCTGCAGCTGCAGCGCCTCGGCCGCGGCGTCGAGCTCGCGGAAGGCGGCGGCCAGGTGCGGCAGGGCCAGAGCCAGCGCCGGGGTCGGCTGCAGGCCCGCCCGGCCGCGCACCACCAGCTCCAGGCCCAGATAGTCCTCCAGCGCCTTCACCCGCTGCCCGACGGCCGCCGGGCTGATGGCGAGCTGCTTCGCCGCCGCCTTCAGCGAGCGCGTGCGCATCGCCAGCTCCAGCGCCTGGAACGACCTCAGATGGGATATCGGCGGCATGCCGTGACGCTAAAGCAGGGCTTTAGTGATAACAAGATTATTTAGATCGACCGTTCCCGCCGTCGGACGGATAGTCGCGCCACTTCAACGGGAGACACATCATGAGCCAGTTCAAGCGTTACCTGATCGAGCGCGACATTCCCGGCATCGGCGGCATGTCCATCGTCGAGCTCTGCGGCGCCGCGCGCGCCTCCAACTGCGCGATCGAGCAGACCGGGGGCGTGCAGTGGCAGCACAGCTACGTCGCCGGCGACAAGACCTTCTGTATCTACCTCGCCGAGGACGAGGATCGCATCCGCAAGCATTCGGAGCTGAGCGGCATCCCGGTGAGCCGCATCACCGAAATCCCGCAGATCATCGATCCGCTCACGGCCAACAATTGAACCACGGCCGAGCTTCGCAACACTAAGCCATGGGCGGCGGCGCGCTGCGCGCCGCCGCCCGTCTGGCGACATTCGGGAGACGACCATGAAGGGTCTGCTTTCGGCGCTCTACAGCGCCTGCGTTTATCTGTTCTTCCTCGGCGTCTTCCTCTACGCAATCGGCTTCGTGGAAGGCGTGGCGGTCTCCAAGACCATCGACAGCGGGTCGCCTGGCGATCCGCTCACAGCGCTTCTGATCGACCTCGGCCTGCTCGGCCTGTTCGCGGTCCAGCATTCGGGCATGGCCAGGCCGGCGTTCAAGCGGGTCTGGACCCGCGTCGTGCCCACCCAGGTCGAGCGCAGCACCTACGTCCTCTTCGCCAGTCTCGTGCTCTCCCTGCTCATCTGGCAGTGGCGGCCCCTGCCGGACCTCGTCTGGTCGCTCGCCGATCCGCCGGGGCGCGAGATCCTCGTGGCCGCCTCCTGGGCCGGCTGGGCGATCGTGCTCCTGTCGACCTTCCTGATCAGCCATTTCCATCTGTTCGGCCTGAGCCAGGGGTTGTCCCGCCTGATCGGGCGGCCGGAGGCCGCCGAGCCGCAGTTCACGACGCCGCTGTTCTACCGGTGGGTCCGCCACCCGCTCTACTTCGGCTTCATCCTCGCCTTCTGGGCGGCGCCGCAGATGAGCGTCGGCCACCTGCTCTTCGCCGGGACGACCACCCTCTGGATCCTGCTCGCCATCCAGTTGGAGGAGCGCGACCTCATCGCCCAGTTCGGCGCCCTTTACGTGCGCTACCGCGAGAGCGTCGGCATGCTCCTGCCCAAGCTGCCCCGGCTCCGCCCCAGCCAGCCCGGGCCGGAGGCGCCCAGATGAGCTTCGCCCACCGCCTCTTCGGCCTCAGCGCCGCGGCCTACCTCCTGGTCGGGATCTGCGTCGGGTCGCCTGGAAGCCTGGAGGGCTTCGCCCTGCGGCTCCTTTCGCCCGGGGGCGAGATCGCCAGGCCGCCCGCGGACCGCCTGCGGCCGCCGATCCGGCCGAACTGGCTGGCAGCCCCGGCAGCACCCGCATAGCGCCCCCTCTCCCCGCGAGCGGGGAGAGGGTTGGGGTGAGGGGTGGCGCTGGCGATCGCGGCCTCTGCGGAGGTTCAGCCAGGATCCTCGCTCCCCTGTCCGGTCGCGCGGCGAAGCCCAGCCGTCCCCTCACCCAACCCTCTCCCCGCGAGCGGGGAGAGGGCTCGAAGATACAGGGACACAAATACCTATCTCCATCGTTGCGCGGGATCTGTGGGGATAGGCCTCGTGTCCACAAAACCCTCCCAGGTCCGCCCCCTCTCCCCGCAAGCGGGGAGAGGGTTGGGGTGAGGGGTGGCGCAGGCGATCGCGTCCTCTGCGCAGGTTCAGCCGGGATCCTCGCTCCACTGTCCGGTCGCGCGGCGAAGCCTGTGCGATCGCGTCCTCTGCGGAGGTTCAGCCAGGATCCTCGCTCCACAGTCCGCTCGCGCGGCGAAGCCCAGCCGGCCCCTCACCCAACCCTCTCCCCGCAAGCGGGGAGAGGGCTCGAAACCCTTGACGCTCTGGCCAAATCGTTCGTGTTTCGTTCGCCGATGACCGACCCCTCCGCCCCTCCAGCCGCCCCCCGCGACCTGATCGAGCGCCAGCTGCGGGTGCTGGGCGAGTTGGCCGAGATCGGGCTCAACCTCGCGCGCGCCATCGAGCGTCGCGC